>Ga0222668_1001283_pt1 | contig 11845 bp, 7 predicted proteins | sample AntAcemetagen728_FD_179823 | JGI IMG/M metagenome (GOLD analysis project Ga0222668, IMG submission 179823) | Saline water microbial communities from Ace Lake, Antarctica - #728 | ecosystem: Environmental > Aquatic > Non-marine Saline and Alkaline > Saline | place: Antarctica: Ace Lake | collected... | reverse complement strand
GGAATTGTGTGCCTCTTTTGCTTCGAACCCTAAAACCAATAGCCAAAATCATGTCAAGGCTATAAAATGTAACCTTGTGTTTTTTGCTATCAGAAGCAGTTGTCAAGTAATCCTTGACAACTGAATTTATAGCCAACTCTTCTTCTTCTAAAATATTGATTATGTGAAGACTAATATTCTGCTTGGTCGTGTCAAATAATTCAGCCAATTGGTTTTGGTTCATCCATACAGAGCCGTCTTTGGCAAAAAGGGATACAGTCGATTTTCCGTCTTGAGTGTTATAGATGATTATAATTTGTTCTTCCTTCATAGCTGTTTGTTAAAAAGGGGTATCAATATTTAGTGCTTTACAGAGGTTGATTAACTCAGCATTTGTGTCTTTCATTTATTTTCAGTTTCTCCACCCGATATTTAAAGAAAAAGAATCCAAAACTAGAGCCATGGAATTCGTCAGCATTCATCTTGCCTTATAGGGTGCGGCCTATATTCCAAAGCTGCTGTTCGAGCTGTTTCTTCTGATCTTCGGACAGATAAGGTTATTTCTTTTCTTTGTTAATCAAATCTTTAACTTCAACATTAAGGATTTTGGCCATTTAAAAAAGCACTTCCGATCTTGTTTGTTATCTGTTCTGAACAATGCCATTAAACATGTTGTAACCCTTACCACATTTCTCTACCAACAAAGTCTGCCAAATTCCTTTCTGCTTGAGTATTTTCTTTATTCGGTTCATAACCGACTAGAACGTTCAAACCAAGATAGTATTTCAACCTACTGTTTCTCGTTTTTCAAGATTATATTAGTTCGAATTGTTATTGTCTAACTAGCGTTCAGAGATTTTAGTTCTTTTGGTTTTTTAGCATGGCTATGCGTTTAGGCAAAAACCAAATGTGCAGTAGATTTTTCTCCGTTTTCGCATGGCGATCCAACATCCTTATAAATTTTGTTTAGTGCACGCCGTTGCCACGCTTTTAGGCCATGTCATCTATGTAACTTATGAATTGTAGTGTCAGCCGTTAAGGTATACCCCACCTACGTATTGGTCATGTAAAATGAATTTGATCATTTTTGTGTTAGCGGAGATCCAGGTCTGACAATTCCTTTCCGATAGCGCGAATTCCTTGAATGATTTTTTCGGTTTGTTTTTGTGAAGGGTTTTTTACCCCTCGCACGTATTGCGAAAGCAAAGTCGGATTCATATCTATGCGTTCAGCTAAAAAGTTCGCATTCAGTACTCTATAGTATTGGAAGAATTGCTTTAAATCGAAGCTTAGTTTCAAATTTTCTTTTGTCACGTAAACCTCCTCCTCCTCATAAAAGAGATTTAATCCTTCAATCAAATGGTCATACAGTTCTGCAGTATGCTCAGCGGTGGTGTATACTGCTTCACGTTCTGTGTAGGCAGAAAACCCTGTAGTCGTTTTTTCAACCTTCACATGAATTTTTTTTCGAATGTTTTTCATTTTTTGGAGGCGTGGTATTTGTTAAAGTTGGGCTTGTTTAAACAGTTTTCTTTGTAAGCCTTTGCCTAATTCTCTTGTTCCATGGTTTGGGAAAATAATGGTTCCCTCTTTTGCTAGGTGCTTAAGTTTAAGATGTGATCCCTTTTGTGATACAACGAACCATCCATCTTTATTCAATATACGAAGTGCTTCAGAACATTTCATGTAAAAGTATAAAATAATTTACCTTTTGTCTAAATGGTTAAGTTCTTTAAATAGACATGAATCGGCAAACTGTTCATTTGGAAATGAAGGCGTTAATTTATGAATGCATGCAATGGTTTTGTGAGCGTTGTCGGTTTTAAAGAACAATTCCAAAAGAGGAATAGCATAGTGCATTTTTCAGCGGCCCACCTTTCCTCTTAGGACGCATAGACAGGTACGCCATTTCGGCGCTTCAACATACTGAAGGTGTAATGCTGTTGACGCTTCTTCACTTCTAAAAGGTAATTCAGAGAGATTGCAGAATTAAATTATAGGATACTTTGATTTTTAATGTCGTTTAATTGCACCTCTTTAGCCACGGCCAACGGTGCCTTCCGAAACCATTGTTGCAGCTACAAAGTTCTTCTTAACGACTACAAAGTTGTTGTCGGGGGTGTTGATTTGGTTCGGAGCTTTGCATAGGGAAGGGGCTTGAAATAATCCTAAGGTATGCGCTCCAAATTATTCATAGGAATAGGCATGAAAGAACCCTAAATCATTCGGGACTTCAACATCCAAATCGCTCAAGCAACATCTTCAATTGAGCTGTAAACTTAAATTCACCTAACGGCCCAGTATCGGAAGTTACAAAACGTCTGTTTCTTTCACGTGAGAGAGGGTCGGACATAAATGGCCGACCCTACGAAGCGTTCGAGTTAGAGAACAATTTATCGCCCTCAATTGTGTTGGATGCATTGCAGGGTCAGCCCTCTTAGGTCTGGCCATATCAAAGATTGCCCTAACCTGATGCGCCACGGCCTCATTTTCCTCCCTTCAAACATACTAAACCACTCCAATGCTGCGTATTGAAGAGGAACTTTGCATCTTTGCAGCAACTTATGAAAAAGTACCACTACTTCATTTTCCTTGCAGTTATTGCTGTGTGTGCATTTCAGGCATGTAGGAAAGACAATTTCACTACAGATCCAGGGGCAAATATTTCTGTCTCGCGTGACACCCTTCTCTTCGATACCGTCTTCACTACCATTGGATCTGTGACGAAGAATTTCAAAATTTACAATAACAACAACCAGAGCATTCGCATCAGTAGAATTGAGCTGGAAGGGACCAGTAATTCTGAGTACCGCATCAATGTGGATGGAGTAGCTGGCGATACCTTTACGGAACTAGAACTTGCCTCGGGTGACAGCATGTGGGTATTTGTTGAAGTGACCATTGACCCGAATGCAGCCAACCTGCCTTTCATTGTTGAAGACCGTGTGCGCATTGAAACCAATGGAAATGAACAGCTGGTAGAGCTTGTCAGTTGGGGACAGAACGCCTACTTCCACGGGAGTCAAGGTGGAGCCCTATCTGTGCTACCGGCCAATGAAGTTTGGAATGCAGATTTACCGCACGTGGTGTATGGAATTGTAGCTGTAGACGAAGGAAATACGCTGACCATCAATGAAGGTACACAGGTCTATTGCCACAAAGGAAGTGGGATCTATGTGTTTAGGGGAACCTTGAATGTGAACGGACAATGTGGAAATGAAGTGGTGTTCTCCGGAGACCGACTTGATCCTGAGTACCGAGATCTGCCCGGACAGTGGGGCATCGAGTTGACGTTTGAGTTTGAGTCAGATTTGGGCGTGCAAGAAGCTACAGTTGCACGAGGAGGAATTTGGTTGTTTGAGAACGAAGGATCAACCATTGATCATGCGATCATCAAAAACGGAAACATCGGTGTGCAGGTAGATACGCTTGCGAATCCGAATGCAGATGCTTTAACGATTACAAATACAGTAATTGAAAACATGGGCATTTATGGATTACTGGGACAAGGCGCCAATATTTCGGGTTTCAACAACCTCTTCGCTGATTGCGGACAGTCTTGTGGAGCCTTTTCTTTTGGGGGGCGCTACCAATTCGAATATTGTACTTTCGCTAACTATTGGTCTGATGGAACGCGTCAAACCCCAGCGTTTTTCTTAAACAATTATTACCTAGACGCGCAAAACAATTTGCAAGTTCGAACCTTAAATGATTCGTGGTTTTACAATTGCATCATGTACGGCAACAATGCCACGTTGAATGAGTTTTCTGAATTCGTTGTAGACATTCAAGAGGATGATTTTCAGACCTATGAATTTCAATCTTGTGGTGTTGATTCCGAGGCGAGTGTGGCAAATGGAACGAGGTACAACGATATGGTGAATGGAGTGAATCCGCCATTTGTTAACTCCGGAGGTGGAGATTTTCACTTGGTAGAAAGTCCTTCATCCTCTTGGAATGCGGGCAATGTAACCGTGTTTTCGCCTGTCCAAGACCTCGATTGTTTTACAAGAGGTTTGCCAGGAAGAAAAGGCTGTTACGAAGGCCAGTAGTGTTATGAACAATCAACCTTTCAGAGAAGGAAGGGGTGATATCAGGAAGGGCCGAAATTTTTTGCTAATTTGGTAACCTTCCAATCTCTGTAAGCGTATCAGAGTAAGGGAAAACACTACACACCCACTCTATGAAACGTACGATTCACCCTTTACTGGCTTCAACAGCGGCCTTTGCCTTGTTATTTGCAAGTTGCGGAGAGGCGCCCAAAGCATCAGACGCAGAAGACATCACAGAAGTAGTGAGTGTTGATGAAGCGAATGAAAATGCTGTTACCTCCAAACTTGTTAAACTAGATAGCGAGATTTTCTCTTTGCCCTCTCCAGTGCAAACAGCTGTGCTCCTGAGCAAAAGCGAAGTGGCTTACAACGAAGCGCTGTTAAACAGCGCAGAGAAGAAAACGAACTATTTAAGTCAATCTGCCCAAGCACTGAACCTCGGTGTTTATGGAGCTGACCTGGCTTACTTATCGAACTACAACAACGCACAACTCAAGCTTGACTATTTCAAAGTAGTAGAGGAGTTGGCAACGGAGTTGAACATTCGAAACAACATTGATCAAAGCATCATAGATCGCTTTGCTTCTAATATAGACAACCGCGATTCTCTTTATACACTCAATGCAAACCTCTTCAAAGCTGCTGACCAATACCTGAAGCAAAACGATGAAGAAGATGTAGCAGCCTTGGTGCTGACCGGTGGATGGATTGAAGCACTTCACCTTTCTATGGAAGCTGCAACAACGAATCCGTCTATGCGCAATAGAGTTGGCGAGCAAGGAACTGCGGTGCGGAGCATTGTGAATTTGCTCAAGAAAAGCGAAGAGGCAGCAACACTCGAACTGGCATCTAAAATGGCCGCATTGGCAGATGAGTTCGAAGGTGTGAACATTTTTTATACCTATGTCAAGCCCATTCCAGATGCATCGCAGCGTGTGACCTATCTCAATAGTAAGTCGAAAGTTGAAATCTCAGATGAACAGTTGGCTAAAATTGCCGCTCAAGTGAATGAGATTCGTCAGATGATCATCCAATAACATGACAACCATGACCAAACATATCTTCACCCTATTCGCTTTTGTCTCTATGGCATTTGCTACCCAAGCCCAATGCGAAATCATCGTTGACGGGTGCGAAGAACACCTGACAGAATATATTTCTGATGGTCAGTTCTACAGAGCGCTGCTTTACAATGATCAAGTAGCTGAATTCGAAACAACACTCTTTGGAGGAAATACCTATCGCATTGCTGCTTGCAGTGGAGAAGATGATGGAAATCTCATCTTCCGCTTGTACGATCAAGAACGAAATCTCTTGTTCAGCAATGCTGAATTCAGCAACGCTCCCTACTGGGATTTTGTAGTTGAAAATTCAATGAACTGCACCATCGAGGCGCAACTGGATTTGAACAAACAAGACAGCGGCTGCGCTGTGCTCTTGATTGGCTTCAAACAATAATATTTTACACTAACACCTTTACGACCAACTAAATGAGCGCAGGTATATTACGTGCCTTAATGCAGCTCTTTGCGATCATCGCCCGTGGAGGGAGTGAAGATGATACGCGAAAGAGCGGACGCGACATTGTTGCTATCTTCTTGCGTCAGCAATTGAACAAGGAACTGGTTAACAAGTACTTGGATACCTATGAGGAATACATTGCTGAGTTTTCTGCTCGCAAGTCTTCGTCAAAGGCAACCACAGACAAAAAGCGTGTTTCATTGAGTTCTGTAAAGGTGTTGCGTATCTGTACAAGAATCAATGCGGAGCTTGCGCAAAAAGAAAAATACTTTGTTCTCATTCGCCTCATTGAGTTCATTCAAGCATTCGAAGATACAACTGATCAGGAGTGGGAATTTGTAGAAACCGTGGCTGATACCTTCAACGTTGAAGGTGAATCATACCAAGGCATTCGCGAGCTTGTTAAGAACCAAGATGGTGCTTTTACAGACCTTCCGCACTTCCTTTTCGTCTCTGCAAATGTTGAGAAAGAAGGAGAACACGGCAAACAGCTCAAATTAGACGGACTCACTGGCTCATTGGTTTTTTACCGCCTCGAAAAGGAGAGCATGTTCTTCCTTCGGTACTTCGGTGCAGATGACCTACTCCTAAATGGACAGGTACTTTCAAGCGGATCTAGTTCAGTATTCAACCAGGGAGCTTCAATCCGTGGGTCGAAGATTTCATCTATCTACTACAGCGATGTGATGCACCGCTTTTTGGATGATGATTCCCACGCTGACATCGAGTTCAGAGCAGAAAATGTTTCGTACTATTTCAAACGAAATAACAAGCAAGCGCTGCACCAGTTGAATATCTCAGAAAGCAGTGGAAACCTCATTGGAATTATGGGAGGAAGTGGTTCGGGAAAATCAACACTTCTGAATGTACTCAATGGGAATTTCACGCCTACCTACGGAGCTGTTACAATCAATGGAATAGACATTCACCACCAGTCAGATGAGCTGGAAGGGGTGATTGGTTACGTAGCACAAGATGATCTACTCATTGAAGAGCTCACGGTTTTTCAAAACCTCTTTTACAATGCCAAACTTAGTTTTGGCAACAAAGAAGATGAAGAAATTACAGGGTTAGTTATCAATACATTGACCCAACTTGGATTGTTTGAAGCGCGTGAACTTATTGTGGGTTCGCCGTTGGAAAAAACCATTTCAGGTGGACAGCGCAAGCGTTTGAACATTGCTTTGGAGCTCATTCGTGAGCCAAGCGTATTGTTTGTTGATGAGCCCACTTCAGGACTTTCAAGTAGAGATTCTGAGAACATCATGGACCTCTTGAAAGAATTGACCTTGAGAGGGAAATTGATTTTTGTTGTGATCCATCAACCTTCTTCGGACATCTTCAAAATGTTCGACAAATTATTCCTGTTAGATCAGGGCGGATATCCGATTTATTATGGAAATCCAGTAGAAAGCATTATTTACTTCAAGCGCTTGGTCAATCATGTGAACTTGACGGAAAGTGAGTGCGCTCGATGCGGAAACGTGAATCCGGAGCAGCTCTTTAACATCATTGAATCAAAGGTCGTTGACGAATACGGGAATTTGACAGATCACCGTAAAATTACTCCTCCTGAGTGGAATAACTTCTACAACGTCATCCTCGGAAACCACATTTCAACTCCCATTGAGGAGATGGATAATCCGAAGTCGTATTTCAAGATCCCTTCTAAATTGCGTCAATTCAAAGTCTTCTGGAAGCGTGATGTGCTGAGCAAAATTGCCAACAAGCAGTACATGCTCATCAATTTTTTGGAAGCACCTGCCTTGGCATTGTTACTGAGTTTCTTCGTGAAATTCTACCAGGCAGAACGGGGGAGAGAAGTAGAATACATTTTTCGCGAAAGCGAAAACATTCCTCAGTACATCTTCATTTCGGTAATCGTTTCCCTCTTTTTAGGACTCACAGTAAGCGCCGAAGAAATCATTCGAGATCAAAAAATCTTAAAAAGAGAAGAATTCTTGAACCTTTCGAAAGGCAGTTACTTGTTTTCGAAAATCAGTGTGATGTTCTTGATTTCGGCGGTACAAACGCTCTCATTCGTGTTGGTTGGAAACACCGTTCTGGGAATCCAAGGAATGTGGCTGCCTTTCTGGATGGGGCTCTTTAGCATCTCTTGCTTCGCGAATATCCTCGGGTTGAATATCTCTGCGAGTTTCAACTCTGCCAAGGTTATTTACATCATCATTCCTATTCTGATCATTCCTCAACTTCTGTTCAGTGGAGTGATTGTGAAATTCGATAAGCTTTATCCAGCCTTTGCATCGCAATCAAGCGTTCCATGGATTGGAAACATCATGTCGTCACGCTGGGGGTATGAAGCGCTGACGGTTTATCAGTATAAGAACAACGCCTACGACAAAGAGTTTTTCGACCTAGATTCAAAGATCAGTCAGTACGCATGGAAGCGTGATTTCTGGTCGAAGGAAATGCGAAACATCGTTGATGATACGCGAAAAATGCTTGTTGCCAACGACCGCGAAGGCAGCGTAGAAACAAATTTGGCCATTCTTCGCAATGAAATGGAAAAGCAGTTGCTTGATGTAAAAGGCTTCAAGTTCAAGCACATTGAGGCGCTGCAACTTGAAACAGTGACACCTGCTTTGCTAGACTCAACAGAGGAGGCTGTGAATCAACTGTTTGAATATTACAAGGCAAACTACAAGCAAGTATCTCGCGCTCAGGACGGAAAACACACCCGTCTTAGCAATACGCCGTCTGGCAGAGATTCACTGAAAATGCTCAACAATGACCACCACAATGACCGTTTGGAAGAGTTCGTAACCAACCGAAACGATATCAAGCGGATTGTAACTTACAACGATGAATTGGTGCAAAAGGAAGACCTTATTTATCTTCCACCGAAGCACAAAGGATTCTTTAAGTCACACTTTTATGCGCCGACGAAGAATTTTTTTGGGACGCAGATTCCAACGTTCCAAGCCAACCTGTTGGTGATTTGGGCAATGACGTGCCTCTTGGCTATTGTACTCTTCTTTGACGGCATTCGAAAGCTGATTAACGGAGGAGGAGAATTGGCGGGAAGGATTACGGGGAAAGGGGTCTAGAGTATCTGTCTATCCTCAAATAGCATTGATTGTTTTCAGACCAAGCATTAAGAATGCTCGAAGAAAGAGTAATAGGTTGAACATCGTTTGTCATCCTGGGCGTATGATTTAATTGTCTGAAAAACCAGTGTCGGCATGCGCTGCATTATTCAACAGTAGCATTTTTCTCATAACTCGTACTTCAACCTCAAAGCTCATCCGCAAAGTTCTTAGCTACGACTATAAAGTTGTTGTCGGTGGTGTTGTTTTGATTCAGAGCTTTGCATAGGGAAGGGGCTTGAAATAATCCTAAAGCAAGCGGCGAAAAGGAAAATCCACCTGAAACCAAAACAGTCAATGCTATTTAGGGATGGACAACCTGTTTTTACTAAAACTACACAGCTGCTCCTTCGGTTGATTGTCAGTTTGAAGGGGCACTGAGAAAGCACATCATTCACGTAGAATCAAGCAATGGGGTTAAACAGCTGGGATATATGGTTGTGAGGGAGGTGAAATTCACAACAGAGCTCTAATGGCCAAAACAATTAGTTCAGTTCTCTGGTTTAAAATTTCTAGACCAACCCACATTTGGCAAATTTGTAAAGCCATTCAAGCCATTCCAACTACTTAAGCGGTTAGGAACAGTTATGCCAACGCCAAAAACTACTTTTTCAGAGCTTTTAGGATTCTTTCTTCATTTATAACAATGTCTCTAAATAGCACGTAAGGGAATTTTTCAAACTTAGAATCTTCAAAAGCTTCGCTAATATTTAGCAGCGTTGATGCTGTCAGGAGAGAAAGATTCATTTCAGTATCCATTTCACAGTCTGTAACAAAGTCATCACTAAACTCTGGCGCGATCAGGAGAATTTTGAGAATTCTCAAATTATTCGTTTCTGCGAGTTTTTGATAAGATTTGAGTTGTCTTGAAACAGAACTGAATTTGTTATAACCCCTTTCTTTAACTGTTTTGCATTCAACAATGATGATTTCGTCATTGCCCAAATTTAAAACGAGATCAAGCATGTCTTTCTTTGTGTTAATGTTCTTCTTTAGTGAATCATCAACATTGAATCCAAGGCTTTGAAGAATAGTGGATGTGAGTTCTTCAAATTTCAACCCTAATTCACTCTCCTTTATTGTTATTCCATTCTCCTTTAGTTCATTAAATCTCCTAAAGGCAACGTTTTCATAGTTTTCCAAGTACAGGTTTTCTACATCTCTGTAGTGTTCGAGAATGTTCAATAGATCGTCACCACGTTGTCTTATCCCGTTCTCTTTTATAAATTTTGAAAGGTCTTCTTTAACGATTAGGTCTAGGATGTCACGTGGCTTGATATTAAAATCAAGAAGGAATTCAGCTTGAAGCACAAATTCTTCTTGAAGTTCGAACTGCAACTTGAGTTGATTGTTCAGATTCGGAAGAGATGCGTTTAAATCTGCCAATAGGTCTTCGAAACCATCTAAGGAGATTCCCACTTTTTCGTCGCGTTCAACATCTTCAAAATGTTGTATCAGGCTTCCGATTTTCTCTTCTAGAGTGCTCCCCTTAAGGCTCTTTATATTTAGTCCTGTTTCGCAGAGGTCATTTAAGGTTCGTTTCTTCTCAGTAAGACTAATTTCTTGCTTATAAATGTGATTTGACATGAGGTTAGAAAATGAAATCCCACTTTTTACGATCTCTTCGATTTTCTCTGAATAGGAGAGTTTCCGATCAATGCTATGGTCTCTTGCTATGATATTGATTTGAGGCTCTCTAAGGAGTTTGAGTGTTCTACGATAGAATTTATCTGCAACCTCTTTTTTTCGAATTTCACGAAGTAACTTAACCATTTCATCTGCTACATAAATTGTATTCTCCTTGTTAGAAAAGAAAATCACACCGATATTTTTCAAACTTTTTATTACCTCTAGAATGTCTAATATTTTTACTGGGATAATTGAATAATTGATCAATTTAACCTCTTCTTGGGAAAGACTTAGGCTACTTGATAGCGTGTGGAGAATAGATAATTCATCATCGGTAATTTTCGATTCTCGATTGTTCAACTCATCATTGTGATATGCAGTATGAAGGCAAGCTTTGTAGACTAGGTAGTCCTTTTTTCGAACGTCACTTAAGTCTGATTTATCAGCATTCAAATCACTAGTTAAGCTCTTAATTCGAGATTTTAGATTTTTAATTTCCTTTTCATAAAGCCTTGAAAACCAATATTGTTTCATGATGCAATTCCCATCTCTAATAATGATATCAATTAGAATATCGAGTTGAGAATTTATTTCTTGGAATTCACTTTTTGTGTGTTCCCTGAAGTCTTCTGAGACAAGTGAGAAAATTTGAGAAACATTCTGATTGTCAACTGATTTGAGCCCCTTATCGCTTGAACTCAGGATCGAGTTGATTTGCTTTATATTAGACGGTGATTTAGAAATGAGTTGATCAATTATTTTGATGAAAGAGTTTTTCTCAATTGATCCAAGTCGGTCAAGAATTTTTTCAAGTTTCATGGAATCTAGGTATTTGTGAAGTACGATGGGTTAGGACACCTGCCAATGTTCAAAAATACAGAATAAGAAGAAGCGATGAATCACCCTAAAGGATGGTGACAGGCTTTTTATTTGGTTGATTATTCAAACATTTAAAGAAACGCTTTGTTAGAATTATTAGAAGATGAGGTAAGGAAATACTTTCATCCTATTCGTTGCTTATCTTCCCATTTCAAACTGATAAATCGAACCCAAAATAGACATCATGAAACGAAAAGCAACAGCCGTATGGAACGGAGCAGGTAAAGAGGGGAGTGGTAATCTTTCTTCACCAAGTGGAGTACTCAATAGCACGCCCTATTCTTTCAGCACAAGATTCGAAAGCGAAGACGGAAAAGCAGGAACCAATCCGGAAGAGTTAATTGCGGCTGCTCATGCAGGTTGCTTCAGCATGGCTTTGAGTTTCCAATTGGGCGGTGCCGGATTTACACCAAACGCATTGAACACAGAAGCAGTCATTACCATGGAAAACATTGACGGTGGCTTCAAAATAACACACATTCAGTTGAACTTGGAAGCAGCTATTCCTGAGATTTCAAAAGAGAAGTTCCTAGAACTAGCGAACAACGCTAAAGAGGGTTGTCCGGTTTCTCAAGCCTTGTCTTCAGTTGAAATGTCACTGAACGCGGAGTTGAAATAAGCGTGAAGAAAATGGCCATAAAAAAGGGGATGCATTTGCATCCCCTTTTTTTATGGCAT
>Ga0222668_1001279_pt1 | contig 11870 bp, 10 predicted proteins | sample AntAcemetagen728_FD_179823 | JGI IMG/M metagenome (GOLD analysis project Ga0222668, IMG submission 179823) | Saline water microbial communities from Ace Lake, Antarctica - #728 | ecosystem: Environmental > Aquatic > Non-marine Saline and Alkaline > Saline | place: Antarctica: Ace Lake... | reverse complement strand
TCAGTCACCGATTTTTTTACTCACTACAGAATCTGGAAAATCGTGACTATTGTGGTTTTCTTCAGTCATAAAGACTCACAAGACACAGGACCTAGTATGTTGTTATTTATCTAAAAGTTTTTTACTAAATTTAAATAAACACAGACCTATGAGATTTAGACTTTATCTATATAATTCGGGTATATACCTACATATTTTGTTTATGGTGTGGTGATTGTCTTCGGCTGAGTTCTATCCGCATTGGTTATGGTGCGACGATTTAGACCTCGCACTCTGCTGTCCTATTTTAACCAATTAGGGCGTAATCCTTTGTCTCCAATCCAGAGACTTCAAATGACTCTATAAGAACCGCCGAACACATTGTTGCTTGCTTCTATTTTTATTTTAACAAAATGAAAATAAAAATAATTGGAGACAAAGCCGTTACCTTATGCGAATCAAGCCGTCTGGAGAACTGGTTACTTCTTTTTATGATACCTATGAAAGGATTCAAATGAATACGGGTATGTCTAAGCCAGTGAAGCGATCCTTCTGGACGAAGGTAGGTCTACTCATTTGAGGGAAGCGATCATACTCGACCAGATCGGGTTTTACGACCGGTTTTAAACCACTTGCCTTACGTACTTTACTGACTTTACCCTCGCTTGCTTTACGTGCCTTGGCTACACGCTTCTGATAGTGTCTGCGATTTATCTCCGCTTTGGTCAATGGCATCTTAAATTAAGACAATCTTAAATTTTTAAAGCGTTTATATATTCGGTTTCAATTTATTTGGATTAAATTATACTTTTTATGGTAATCCTTCAAATAAATACACTCAAATATTCAAATACACTCAAATATTCAAATAAATACACTCAAATATTCAAATAAATACAATTAAATATTCAAATAAAATCTCAATACCCACCAAATGAAAAATTGATATTTAATTTTGTTATACATTCCCGTACAGCTTACAATGCTACTCACTCTTGGCGGTGTTTACTTTCGGGTGTACGAGACGGGCGTGGTTCACCGGAAACACGCCACGACTGGTCGGTGGAATGTGGTTCGCAACACCAAAAATACAAAATGTGGCTACAATATCATCCAAGTACACAAGAAATTCCAAATCACGCGAGCAAGATTGATTATGTTAGCATTTGATCCACAATTTGCCGCGGACGACTGCGGGTACCTCCACCATATCGATTTGGACCGGTTAAACTGTTCGTTCAGTAATTTGAAGCGGATTTATCCAAAAACTCGGTCCGTCTGGATTCGCAAACTTGGTCACGCAGACGGAACACCAAAAGGCACGCGTATCTAAACAAATAAACAACATATTTTTAATTCCTACGGTAGTTGTCTTTATGAAGTGGTGATTTTTGTAAGTTTTGAAGGCTTTCCACCTACTTAATCCCTTTATGTTCTCCTATGCGAAATCCCTTCAAAACTTACATTTTTGTCACGTGTCTTTATATCCTTGCGATTTTTGTAAGTTTTGAAGGCTTTCCACCTACTTAATCCCTTTATGTTCTCCTATGCGCGATCCCTTCAAAACTTACATTTTTGACAAGGACATAAAGACACCTGTGCCTAATACCCCGCCCGAACCTTTGGTTGAGATCGCTCGTCAAATTCGACATGTAACAGAACGATGTTTATTATCTTATTTACAAAATCCGAACAGAATTCGCGGATCTCGTCTTCGTCGTGTGTGACTTTTTTAATATTCATATTCGGTCGTATGTAACGATACGGGCGTGAAATGATTTTGGTCGACCGCACTCCGTTATCGTAAATTATAATTTCCTCGTGTTGTAGTGAGACGCTTGTTTTTTTTACATTCCTATTTACATTTTTATTTTTACTCCGCAAAACGAGTTCTGCTGATTCATCGGTAGGTTTAAAGACCGAGTACATTAATGGATTATAGAAGTAGTCTTTAAATACAAAAGTATAATCGTGGAGACCCTCTATAAGCTCCGGGCGACACAACTTTTTATTATAATCGTGACGACCCTCCATAAGCATTGTACAACACACCGTTTTTAAATCTTTGTCGCGGCTTCTTTTACGCGATAATATGTTTTGCTGTTCGTCCTTCGTTAAAGGCGTGAAATTCGTTATTGGTTCCATGGGTCTAGATTGATTGGTAAACACTATTTGGTTTCGTGGCTCGCGTATGTGTAAACGATAATCTATAAAACAAGTATCCTTTAAAGTATGAGAATCGCCGTTTGTGGTCGAATTGGGTTGGATGCTCATTACATCGTTTGGGCGTGTCGTATTCTTCGATTCATAGTTCACGGTGTAATCTATTTGTTTTAAAGCCGATTTGAAATAGCAGTAATCTGGAGTATTGGATGGATTCTTTGATTTTTTTGCGTTGGCGAATATGTAATTGTTTAATTCAGACCATTTCGATTTTAATGGATATAAGATTTGTTTGAATTCATTATTGGTCAAGTCTATCTTGCGTGGGTGGTTTAAATCTATACCAAATGCGTCGAGTAGGGTTTTTAATAAATACTTGTCGATCTTGACTTTATCTTTTTCTGTATAATCGGACGTGTGATTCAAGGTCGTCTCGGACGATAAATGACGGGCGAACATCAATCCACCAAATTTGTGTTGATATACGTATATATCCCATAGACTGTAGTTATCATAAGAACGAAGCAGTTCTTCCAATAGCGTATCGTCGTAAGACATGGTATGAATCCATTCGCTCATGGGTTTGAGCACGACCGACTCTTGGCGCGTAGAATTTGGAGAGACATAGTCTTCTAATAGTTGTTGTACGCCTACGATTCTATTTTCTAACGTATCGTCTTTGACCTCTAACAAATTAAAACATTCATCCACACAACGACTCTGGCGTCGAAGATGTACAATATGAATGAGTTTATACGTTTTCATATAAGACGGGTCTTCGGACGGAGGTAAAAACCAATCCGCCAAGCACGGATTCGGGCAACGTGTGGATTCTAACCTGCGACGAGCATATTCTACCACAAAGGCTTTCATATTCATACTTTTTACTGCCGACCATTCGTCGTATTCGATCCTTTTCATCGTTTCTTTGTTTATGTTTAACTGAATGCTGTCGTCGGCTAGTTTTGACGCAGACGTATCGTAAATATACTTTAATTTGTGATATTTTAAGGTGTGTATAAAATTATACACAAAATTATTCTTTGTATTTTGGTGGTCAGCTACATTAATCATTTGTAATTTTACATACGGATCATTTATCAACATCACTTCGCCCGTTTCATGGTAATTCTGGACAATCGCGCGTAGTTCATCGGTCACGGTTCCTTGTCTGGACACCACCCGCATTTCGTTTATAAATCGGGCTCTTGACCGAACCGATTTGGCGATTACTTCAGGATCTACTTGGCGACCGCTGCGTAGGAATAATTTGGAATCAATCCATACATGGACTTCGTCTAATTTGTATTGTCTAACCCGCATTAACATTTGGACGAATACCAATGTGTTTAAACTATGCTCCGACGAGATCGCATACGATTTATCAAAATACAATTCGTTTACAGAAATACCCGTTGTAATGGTGGGTGTATAAATAAAGACATCTATGTGTTGGCATATTATAAACGCTCCTATGTTTTGAAATACATCTTCTCTTTTATAGGTGGTGGCTTCGTGGTAGGAGCCGTTCGAGACATATATTTTTACACCGCGGCTATCGATATACAAGATTCTTTTGTTTGGATTATAATGGGTTTTAATGGACGCGATGTATTCGATGTTTTTTGTGTCTTTTTTAAACGCTCCGTCGTGCTCCATTAAATTTCCTAGCACTTGTAAAATGGAATAGGCACAGACTCGGGTGGCACATGGAATCACCAATCGGCAAGTTTCTTGTGCGATTTGCTTATAATAGTCCTTTAGGGTATTCGTGTGTAGTCTAAATTGAACGCTTTGAAAAGACAGTGTTTCGTTTTTATACACCAAAGAAGAGGTGTTTAACATATCTTGTAATAAAGTTATTTTCGGTTGTGAGATGTCGGCATCCAAGACGATTATTTTTTTGGATTTTTTCAAAATACTATGTAACTTATAAAAGGAGTCGCTGACCGTACTTTTAAATGTTTCGTATCCGTAGAACGCACCCATAACAGATTCAAATTCATCTATAAATACGACATCAAATTGTTTTTCGTTTAACTTCCCAATGGACTGAATAGAACAAACGACTTTCGTTTTGCCACTGAGCCTTACATTGTCCATATGCGAGACAAACCGATCGGAGCATTGTAATTGTTTTAAATGCTCGTTTAAATCGTTCGTGTTGGTGGTATTCAAAGTGTTGCTGCTGGTTACTATCAATATGCGGTGGTCTTTATAATGTCTGACCGCCTCTTTTACAATATGATGCGTTTTGCCCGTGCCCCACGCTGATTTTAAAATATATAACTTGTCTTTGGATGTAAAAAACTCATTCAGTTTCACACGGGCTTCGGACAGATTCGGTAAAAAGAGAATTTGTTCGTATTCCACCACGTCCATGGCGTCGTAAAATAAATTTATTTTGAAATTAGGACCAGTTAGAAATCCCGATTTTAAATCTATTTCAAACTTTTGTTCGTTGTAGGTAAACGGTTTGGGGTCTAAATCATCTGAATGATACACGCTTTTTAAAATAAACTCGATGGTGTCGTCTGGAAAATAGGTCTTTAAATGGACCAGTAGGTTCATTTGAGTGCTTGTCGCTCGTTCGTAAATGACGTCTTGATCCAGTTTCGTGTTTAACAATACATATAAATATCGGTCGTCGTCGTGAAAGCGACCGTTTAAAGTAGCTGCGTATTCTAAATTGTCCTGGTAGCTATACCGTGTATTGCTCGACAGACGCAGCCAATCGTCCATAGGATAGGTCTCTGGAAATTCATATAGAATCTGTGTAATGTGCTTCCAAAAGCACCCTTTATTGGATTCAAATATTTCACGATAACGAATCTGTAAAAAGTTCTCGATGACACCTCTTGGAGTCAAAAACGCCCGTTTGGTTTTTTTTGGCTTACCTTTTGGCGTATACTCTACGCCGTCTGAATCGGTTCGGTTGATGAGTGTGTCCAAAAGGTCGAAGTCAATCTGATTGTGGTCGGTGTAAAAGACCAAAGGCGTCCCGTTCATTTTGGATTGATTGACGCAACGAAAGAGTCGGTTGGCTGAATACACGGTTGGATCCAGGACAAAATGTAGTTGATCGTTCAACTGGTCAATCAATGCGTGTTGATCTTTATACTCCATGACGACGCCACTGAATATTAGATGAACGCTGGTGATCGATTCGCCTTGCCCGACCAACACAACCAATTCGTTAGGATTCAACGTAATCTGTAATTCGGATTCGACAAGCGACGATAGTTCTACAATCGCCTCGTTGAGTTGGTCTTTTGTCCAATGAACCTTATCGATGTCCATATAGAGTTTTCGGAGGTTCGATTTTAAAATTTCGTACAAATGCTGGTCTGTGGCTAAGTATTCATATAGATTGTATTCGTCGATTGATTCCGTGTATTTCTTTCCGTCGCCATCACCCGAGTCTACAGCAAACGGCATATCTGACCTCAACGCCATCTTGTAGGGGACGAATTTCATACTAATAGTATACGCCATACCTTTATATCAATTTAAATTATATACTGATTGTATAAAACACTTGTCTCGAACGCGTTTGAGGTTGCGGTAGCCAAATTGATTGTAATACATAGTAATCTTCGAGGGAGTTCGAACAAAATATACATCCAAATCGTTTCTTGGTTGGTTTGGTTCTACCGATTTGCCCTCAAGCGGTTCTCCGATTAAGTATTTTGTATAAAAACGAATATAGTCCGCCCAACGACCTTCTGCGAACGATTGTTTCATTTGTTGTTTTTCATTTGCGTCCAATACCATACTTTATAGATTTACAATGAATCTTTATATTAAAATTGATTTAGAAGTTAGATTGTAGGTAGACCAATGGAAGTCTATGAATCCTTATGGGCTCGTTTCGCGGAGAAGGACTCCAACTACATTGAAGGGTTTTGTGTAGATGCGATCGATGGAATTTCTGTACATTGTACTTTGGACACGAGGGGCGTTGGAGTCATTCACCTACGCATGGAGTGTAACTGGACGGATAGTTTGTTGTACGATGTAATCTTTCGTTCTGCGGACGACATAAAAAAATTCATTGAATCCGTAGACTCTCTCCATTATAATCGCATGAGAGACCGAATCTCGGGTTGCGGGTGTGCGTCAGTCTCGTACGATCTATTGATGTTGATGCCTGTATCGGATAATGTAAAGACGTCGTTTGAAGATTGTTCTGTGTGTTTAGAAAAGTGTAAAACGAAGACAAGCTGTGGTCATAGCGTTTGTAGACAATGCGAATCTCAGTTAAAACAAAAGATATGCCCTCTATGCCGTACTAGGTATGACCACTGGCTGGAGGATGGGATGGAGGATTAATGTGGGGGTGTCTGGGTTAACCCGACGCAGTTCCTGAGCTGACCTGACCGATACTTTGTTTTCATCGATCCATATCAAACTACATTTATACTTTTTCAATATTTTTAAAAGAATCGGCGAGCCTTGTTTTAAGTCTTTGTTTAAATGTTCTGACGTGTGGTCTAAATTCAATACAACTTCGGTGTCCGACCTTACAGCATGGTCACCGAACAAATGAGTCATCATGGTGCCTATGGTTCGGGCGGTTGGTTTGTCTCTGTCCGAATTATGTCTCCACTTTAAATTGGATAGTTTGGTGTTTAAACGACAGCCGTCTATATGAAACACGTACGCCCCCTTCTCTGGAAAATCAGCCAAAAAACAACGCGCCACGATATGAGACCGCATAAACTGCTTTCGATCTATATAGATTACGTTAAACCCGGACGTGTGATTGGGTGCGTTTGGGATCTCTTTCCATCGACCTGATTTAAGTTGTCGTAGCACCACACCCGTAGAGAACACATCCAGAATGGTGTTACTTAATACAAGGAGCATACACAATAATCTACTTCAATTTAACTTCAATTTTTAGATTGGAGTCAAAATGGGCATTCGCATTTGCGCGGTAATTCGCGTGGGATAGGGAATCCGGCGGACCGACAATAATCCATTTTGCGGTGTCGGGAGGTAGATAAATGCTTTTCAATATTTCCAAAACGAACACCGACATCGCATATAGCACAATAGCATATGGACGTATCTTTTAAAGTTGGACTACCAAATAAACAAATTCCATTCGGAAAGTAGTCGATCATAGCGTAGTAGTCTGTAATGTCTGGTTTTTTTTGGTGCGACGATATGTTCGGACCCCACTTTAAATGTCTCATGTACTTAGGCACCATTATACTAGTACTATATAATAAGTCTTTATATTCTTTCAACCTTTGAGAAAGGTTGAACCAAAAATAGACAAACCTTTTGAAAAGATTGAACCAAGACCAATTTGTGATGTGTAGACGAGGTGTTATAATTTATACAAACCTTTATAATCAGGATTGTATAAAATATGTTTATTCCAGAATAGTTCATTTTCATCTGTCCATATATTGCTCAACCGCAAGTTATCGTAGGCTAACAGTGGTTGTAGATTTGTAAAATGACAACACTTTAAAAATTCGTCTTCGTCGTCAAGGTCGAATCGAGATACGGGCTTAATGTGGTCATAATGAATTTTCTCCCATGTCATATCCGGTGTCATTTTATTTTGAATATGGAGCCGTAATGCGTCCACATCGCACCCCAGATATTCCATGGAATGGTTGATTTTTTTAAGAGTCGAAACTTTGAAACATCTACGAACTTGGATTCTAATCAAATTTACAATAACACGTACTGGAGAGCATATTTTACATAACAACCTTTGCCGCCCGTGTTCACATATTGAACTCCCTCCGCATTCCTTACATATAGCCTTTACTCGCCCGTGTTCACATATTGAACTCCCTCCGCATTCCTTACACAAAGCCTTGTGTCTTCCGTGTTCGCATATTGAACTCCCTCCACATTCCTTACACAAAGCCTTGTGTCTTCCGTGTTCGCATATTGAACTCCCCCCGCATTCCTTACACGAAGCCTTTACTCGCCCGTGTTCACATATTGAACTCCCTCCGCATTCCTTACATATAGCTTTGAATCGCCCGTGTTCACATATTGAACTCCCTCCGCATTCCTTACACGAATTCTTTCGTCGCCCGTGTTCACATATTGAACTCCCTCCGCATTCCTTACACGAATACTTTTCCCGTCCATGTTCGCATATTGAACTCCCTCCGCATTCCTTACACCTAGCCTTTTCCCGTCCATGTTCGCATCGGGATATTGTTCGTTTTGCTGTACATAATAGACAAGTTTTTCGTCTGTTCCCGTTTTTAATTTTAAAATCGGTACCTTCGTTTTTCAATCGGTTACATCGGTTACACTTGACAAGGGTTTCCATTATACAACACAATCATACGGCGTATAGATTCAATTTTATTGTTTATTTTAGAAAAGTAACAGATACAAAAAGGATTATACAACTTGCGGGGTCGCAGACCCTTTAAAGGAAGTCCTCGTCTTGACTCGGCAAGAGGCAAGGCATAAACGCGCGAAGGGATCCGTATTGTTCTATAAATTCGTCTTGGGTTAATATACCGTCGTTTTTTGTCTCAAAATAAATATGTTCACAGGTCTGTCCCGACGCACTTAGAACTGGAATCGTCCAGTCCTTTATCAGAATACATTGAAATTTCAGGTCCGCGAATTTAAAACATTGTGACACCCGCCATTTGGAATATAAATTGTATAGAATAGCATATTGTTTGTCGGACAAGGCTTGTTCTTTTGGTTGGTTACACATTTTCGTTTTTTTAAAGTAGGTCGCTAACATATCCATAATCAATGCGTTTTCAAACTTATCAGGCGGGCAAAGACTTAACCATACGACTAGTTGGTGGCATAACAGAGCATTCGATAATGGTCGTTCGGTACTCATTTTATAATGTATGATTCGCGTCTTTATATAGTTTATTTTTATATAAAGAAAAGTTGTATAGTATAGTATGGAATCCATTCGTCAGTGTATGTCATGTCGTTGCCGTAAATCTTCGGATTGCTTTATTACCGAGGAACACGAATATAAATCGTGTCAAAAATGTCGGTCGTATCAAAAAGACAATCGCGTACGAATCGCGAGTCGGTTGGACCAAGATAAGAAGGCGGATCGGTCCAGGCGGTATTACGAGAAGGTCGTAGCACAAAGGGTAGCGGTCAGGAGCCTAAAGTCCGTGGAATGATCTATGTTTTTTCGTTTGCTCGTGTGCCTTTTTAGACGAATGCTTAATCACAGACCCACACGCACACATATAATTATGGTGGTCTTCTTTGAGGTCGTCGAGTACTGTTTGGAAGTTGCCGTCTTGGAATTCCAATTCTCCTATTAACTCACCTTCTTGAAAGGGCGAATTCGCACGGGGTGTAAAGTCTGGGATAGGGTAGAAGGGTATAGTATGACATGCTTTATAGTGTAGGTTATATTTTAGATCTACAAAAGTGTATAGGTCTAACGTATGCGTCGGACAAGCGAAATCGGCGTTCATGGTCTGTATCACACGGCTGCGGTCTCGGGCGTTGCCGCATAATAGTAGCAATTTTTTGGAACGCGTGATGGACGTGTAAAATATATTTTTACCTCCTTCGTATCGAAACGCATCCATGTCGTGTAAGGCGACCAGAACCACATCATATTCGGACCCCTGCGTTTTGTGAGCGGATTGTGCGTAACCCAATTGGTGTTCGTAAAATACATAAGACGTATTATCTACAATCGGTACACCGTCGTGTGTTTGATTATACACCACGCCATCTTTTGTCATAACGCCAAACGTTCCATTGGGCACTTCGACCGTAACAGACTTACCTGTGAGGCTAGGAAAGGAGTATTTTGCGGCTTGAGTTCGGACCACTGGATCGCCTTTATAAATTTTATGAAAGACTGCTTTGGAATCGAAGACCCTCAATTTACGCTGACGAATAGGGTGTTTATTTTGGTGAATCGCTTGTTGAATTCGGTCGGATAGAAGTTGGTAGTGTGTAGGCTTTATACAAAAAAAGTCAACCTTTCCATAAAACGAACTATAAAAGGTAAGGAAGTCGTCCTCGTTCAAGGTTTTATAAAACACACCTTCGGATTCGCCGTTGTACTCGGGCGGCATCGTTGGTTCTTTGTCAACCGTCGCCTGGACAAATTTTACAATCGGATTTCCGGAAGATTGACGGTTCTGAATCGTCAATACGCTCGTCTTGATAGGAAATGAGCCGTTTTGTAAGCTGATAAACGGGCAACCCACTTGACACACGGGTAGAATTTGTTTCGCGTCGCCCATCAATAGTAGACGTTTGGTTCTCGCCTGTAATAAACGAAGCAATTGCGCGTTGCCGATCATAGAGGCTTCGTCTACAATAATATTATCGTAGTCCAATTTACACATGCTCCAGCTCGCGTAGGTGTGTGCTAATGGTTTATTAATTTGGAATGAACAATCAATCTTGCCTCGTAATAGGTTTCTTGCTTTTGCGGAAATCGTTAAAAATAATACCGATTCGCCGCGTTGCGTAAACACATCCGCGACGATCATAGAAATCGTAGATTTTCCACAACCTGCGTTCCCCTGTAATACAGCGAAACGATTTTCGACCGCGTCTTGAATGGCTTGTTTTTGCTCGGCATTTAAAGTCAATCCAAAATATCGTTCATAATACGCACAATCTGTAAACGGTTTAAGCGGTTTAGACTCACGCTTTAACCATTGGTTAATTTGGTTTTCTACGAGTTTATTATATTTAGATGCCCATAGGTCTTTCGATGGATGTTTGATTAGATACGTTTGTAATTCAAGCCAAGAGACGGGAAGATAATGGTCGATGGCGTGACCGTCGATTTTATACGATTCGTAGGCTCGTCGTATTTGGGTTAGGGGGTTATAAATCGAACAAGCGTTTGGATTTAATTCGTCAATCAATCGGGTATACAATACGGGCAGAGGTATAGATTCAATTAAATACAATTCGTCTGTTTTTATCAAATAAGGAATTAGAGTTTTAAATTTTAAAGATAAACAAATTGGATGAAATTCGGATAGTGTAATACTGGCATTCGGTGTTCCGTCTTTGCTAGGTGGTGGATTAAAAGAAGGAATCAACGACTGAATTTCTTTCGCAATCGCCGTTAGTATCGGCAACGGTAGACCTTGAAAGGTTTTTAAAAACACTGAAAAATTATAGCGTTGTCTGGTAGTGGGGTTCCGATCCAAAAAGCTTGAATACAATTCATTCAAATATAGATAACCATCCACGCAAACCAAGGTATCCACGAAGTCGTGGTCGATCGCGTTTTCTAAACCCGACATGTATTTATTTACGCGGTGTCTTTATATCGTTTATTAATCAAACTCTGCGACCCCAGTTATTAAATAACCAGAGACAAAATAGACCATTTAGCGGGGGGACGCAGTTCCCGATTAGGATCCAAATGCCAAGGTATACGTTTGGAAGGATACAATATCCACGCCTTCCACGAATCTATGACCACACATTGGTCGCAATCCTTGGTTCATCAATTGGCGGAATAAGGATCGATAGGTGATTGGTCTGTTGGAACGAATGGTATAAAATGTCTTTTCACCTACGTCACAGCAACTACAACGATCATGAATGATATACACAATCGGTTCGTACGAAAATATTGTATCGATTGGTTCGTCTATCGCGATAGAAAAATGTGCGGAATCAAATTCGGGGTAGTAGTCGTGTTCTTCGTCAATAGCGTCCATACACACTATATACTTGTTATCTTTATATAAAGACTTCTATTATTT
>Ga0222668_1001276_pt1 | contig 11897 bp, 12 predicted proteins | sample AntAcemetagen728_FD_179823 | JGI IMG/M metagenome (GOLD analysis project Ga0222668, IMG submission 179823) | Saline water microbial communities from Ace Lake, Antarctica - #728 | ecosystem: Environmental > Aquatic > Non-marine Saline and Alkaline > Saline | place: Antarctica: Ace Lake... | reverse complement strand
TGAAAGACCTCAGAGAACACACCGCCGCTTTCGATGGGATAGTGGTAAAGTTGATGAAAAGCACAGGGCCAATCGAGGCGGTAGAAATGTTGCGAGAAGCCAAGCAACTCGGCTTGAAAACGGTGATGGGCTGCATGGCCGAGTCGAGTGTGTCCGTTGCCATGGCCAGAGCCATCGCTCCACTAGCAGACTACGCCGATTTGGATGGGCCGTTTTTGATTAAGGGCGACCCTTATGGATTCGTGATTTACGAAGGTGGGAAGATCGGGTATTCAGATGCCAGGTATCAATGATCAATTTTCAATGAAGAATTAAAAATGACTAGAGTGGTATGGTCTCCGTCTTAGGCGGATTTGGGCGTGCGATAGCCTATCATTTCTTCAGGCATTAATTGGAGCCTTTTCATGCGTACAAGATTCTGAAATAGAAAGTTTTATAGCAATACGCACGCAGTTATAAAAACCAAGGAGTTGACAGTTGTTGATGACTGTTTTTAAAACAAGTGGAAGGAAGATAGTGGACTTTATAGACTGACTCTACTTAATGTCGATATCCCTTCCATGTGCCGCCATAGCGATAGAAATCACCTTTCGCATGTCTTGTCTGACAGACAGGGCAAACAAAAACCCACTCTTTTCCTTTCTTGATCTGGATGCGGTACATCACTTCATCCGAGTTCTTGCAGGTATGGCATTCTTTTGTTTTCACATAAGTCAAAACCTTTTCGCGCTCTATTGGTTCAAGTTTCATGTTAAAGCAATTAATTCGACCGGGAATAGTCATTATCATCGGGATCATCTTCATGGCCGTTAGCAATCCTTCCGAGCAGAAGTTTCTCGATAAGATATCTGCCGAGTACGGAGCGGTTCACGGTGGAACGAGTTTTAGCCACGCGGACTTGCTTCAGATGGGCGAAAGTCGATGTCAATCGTATTTCATTTTCAGTACGTATGAATATGAATTTGGGACAATCGGTGTGCGTTACGTTGGATTTCTGTTCAGCATTTTTAATATGGAGAGCTATCGCAACGACGAGATTCTTGAAAAGAAAGAAGAAGTTATCGTTTAGTTCTGGTGCAAACTGGGAATGGAGAATTTCGTCTTTTCAGCGCAGTGCTATTTTCGTAATTTTGAGTCATGGATAAGTCCACAGTGATTGAAGCTCTTGAACAACTTTCCGAGGATTTCATGACAGAGGAGCTAAGCCAAATAACGATCTAGGTCAAAAGTCAAAATAGGTTATCAGAAAAGTAAATTGAAGAACTTTAGAACATCGGTCATCCGCTTTGGGTCAACTATTTTCCCAACTTACTTCACACAAAAAGCATACAATCATATTGTAAATCCCCAAGTTAAAAAACTTCGCTCTCACGAGATGGGAATCTTGGAGCAGGCGGTTCAGAATGATATATTATTCGAGGATTTTACCATCAAGACCTACACGTGGAATGAAGGTCACGAACCCATTTTGCTCATTCACGGCTGGGAAGGTCAGGCGGGCAATTTTGCCGAATTAATTGAGGCACTAATTGATGTCGGGTATACCGTCCATAGTTTTGATGGCCCTTCTCATGGATTCAGCAGCAAAGGGGCCACGAGTGTTCTCGAATTTACTCAGCTCGTTGGTGTGATGATTCGCCGATTGCAGGTGAAAAAGTTGGTGAGTCATTCCTTTGGAGGAGTGGCAACCACATTCGCGCTTTGGCAGAATCGAGATTTAAAAATTGATAAGTACGCTTTGCTCACAACCCCCGATCGTTTTACACAACGGATTGATCAGGTAAGTGCACATGTCGGGATTTCTGAAAAGGTGAAACTGCGCTTAATTGAGAATCTGGAAAGAGAATTCGATGTTGTCGTGGGGGATTTGAACGTAAGCGATTGGGTGAAAGAGATCAATGTGCTTCAGGCCTGTATTTGGCACGACCGAGAGGATAAAGTGATACCCCTAACTCAATCACAGAGCGTGAATGAGACTTGGCCAAATGCCGAATTGAGGGTTGTTGAAAACACCGGTCACTTCCGTATTCTTAGAACGAAAAAAGTAATCGACAGCGTAGTCGGTTTTTTGAAATAAAGAAACAGAATGAGAGAAGTGAAGCCTTAAGCTACCATTTTTGCATCGCTTTCTTTTGCAGTTCAGCAGGTGCTTCAACCGCATTCGCATTAGGTGGAAAAACAAAAGTGTCGTAACCCGAAAAGCTAGTAATTCCTTGTGGAGGATTTATAGCAGTAGCACAGCGCACTTTCCATTGGAACTCTCCATTCCCTAGGGCATTTGAACTCACAAATACGAAAGAGGGATCTGAATTCAGAATGGTGAGGCTCGCACCATCACTTCCACCAATGGGTCCACCGCGTACTTCGCAGCCCATTGCTCCCTCTGGTAAGTCCCACGTCATTAAAACGCCATTAACGAAGACCTGAGAAGTAGGATTAAATGTATCGTCAGTTTCGGCTTCTTGGTATACCCTTACGTAATCAATTTCCATGGACGACTGGTCAAAACCCTGAGTGATGTTTCCATTTATGGCTACATTCAAAAGCAGGTATTGATCGCTGTCAAAAGGCCAAGTGCTCGGAGTCTGCGAAGCGGGCTCATATGTATAAAATTCATTGCCATCTACACTGAACACGATGCGCTCAGGACTCCATTCCATCTCGTAAATGTGAAAGGTGTTAAATACGTCAGGAAGGTTGGTTGCTCCTACGTTAACGGTTCCTCCGAAAGACGAAGGAGTGTGTAAAGCTGCTGAAATATAATTGGGATTTGAGCCCCAATGTTCCATAATGTCAATTTCTCCGCATGCTGGCCAGGCTTGTGATCCAAATTGGTCGAACCAATATCCACCAGGTTCGGTGATGTCTTTTCCCAGCATCCAAATAGCTGGCCATGTTCCTGCTCCTTGAGGAAGTTTGGCCTTGACTACTACACGTCCATAAGTAAAGGCAAATTTGGAATTGAGCCGAGCTGAGGTATAATTCTTGGTAGTTCCTTGATCGGAGAATGATTCATTGATGGCGCTAATGAATAATGAACCACCACTTTGATAAGAGTTTTCGTCGCGATTGGTATAGTGTTGCAGCTCTCCGTTGAACCAACTATTTCCATTTGGAAGTAGAGTTTGATGGTGCCACTTGGAAGTGTTTATGGTGCCATTCCCATTGAATTCGTCGGACCATACTAAATCGGTGTAAGGCGAATTGTTTGATTGGGAAAAAGAAAGTAGACAGAAAACAGAAAATAAGGTAGTCAGCGCAGATCGTTTCATCACAAAATTTTAAGAACGCAAGATAAATGATTTATAGGTTATTATCCTAGTTATTTTAATACAAGTCCTCATGACTTCGGAATTGAAACTCAATTGAGTTCATTCATTTAATAGCGATTGGCTTTGGATCGAAAGCGGTTTCTTTGCAGTCCTTGAACCCTAGAATCAAAATGATGCTCACAGATCAATTGAAGCCAGTTTTAGTAACAGGTGCAACAGGTTACGTCGCGGGCTGGCTCGTAAAGCACCTATTAGAATTGGGAATTACCGTTCACGCTGCAGTGCGAAATCCAGAAGACAAGGCCAAGCTGGCACACTTAAATGCCATGGCCGCAAAAGTTTCGGGTAAGATCAGGTATTTCAAATCAGATTTACTCGTACCAGGTTCATATGCCCAGGCGATGGATGGATGCGAGGTGGTCTTTCATACGGCATCACCATTCATAACAAATGTGAAAGACCCGCAAAAAGAACTGATCGATCCTGCATTAAAAGGTACGCAGAACGTTTTGGAACAAGCCAATGAAGCGGCTTCAGTAAAACGAGTTGTATTGACGAGTAGCTGCGCTGCCATTTACACTGATTGCAGTGACTTAGAGCTTACGCCAAACGGGGTTTTTACGGAAGAAATATGGAATACGACCGCTTCTTTGAAGCACCAGCCCTATTCATTTTCAAAAACCCTTGCCGAAAAGGAAGCATGGCAAATGGCAAAGGCTCAGAATCGCTGGGATCTGGTAGTAGTGAATCCAAGTATGGTAATGGGGCCGTCGTTGAATGCCAAGACCAACACTTCTGAAAGTATGAACTTGCTTAAGCAAATGGGAGATGGCACGATGAAATCAGGAGTTCCCAATGCGGGAGTGGGGATTGTTGATGTTCGAGATTTGGCCGAGGCTCATTACCAGGCGGGCTTCAAGCAAAACGCTAAAGGAAGGCACATCATTAACGGACACAATACCAATTTCCTTGAGCTGGCGCAGATTCTGCATACCGATTTTGGAGACCGCTATCCAGTACCCAAGAAAGCACTTCCGAAGTGGTTGCTTATGATCATTGGCCCGATGGTCAATAAGGTGGTCACAAGAAGATGGGTGAGGAATAACATCAACATGCATTGGAAAGCTGACAACGCAAAGAGCAAGAAAGAGCTTAGCATCACCTATAGACCATTGCAGGAAACCATGTGCGATGGTTTTGAGCAAATGATCGATTCGGGAGTTTTGCCAAGGAAATAACAGACCGACTTTCTTAGGTATGGAACCTATCAAGTTCTTTGATACCTTTGTGCTTTCAAAAACAGGGAGTTTTGGCGTATTGCAATTAAACCATTGAATCTGTCTATTTCCTGTTTCCCCCATGCTCGCAGCCATCAAATACTGTTAATACACTCTGTATGAGCTAATCTTTAATGACAAAAATGACATTCGAACAATTACATTTAATACCAAACATCCTTAAATCATTGAAGGATGAGAATTACACAACACCCACAGATATTCAGGCCCGAGCTATTCCATTAATTCTTGATGGAAATGACGTGCTTGGCAGCGCGCAGACAGGTACAGGGAAAACGGCAGCCTTTGCTATTCCTATCATTCAGCACTTAGAACTCGATCAAAACAGGGGGCACGGTAAGAGGAAGATTTTATCGCTGATCGTAACACCTACTCGAGAACTTGCCATCCAAATTGGCGAAAGCTTTAAAACGTACGGTAAGTATACCAATGTGAAAAACACCGTCGTTTTTGGTGGTGTTTCTCAAGGAGCTCAAACCAATGCCCTCCGCGCAGGAGTGGATGTATTGGTGGCTACACCTGGGCGACTCCTCGACTTAATGGACCAAGGCTACATATCGTTGAGCGACGTGAAGTACTTCGTTTTGGATGAAGCCGACCGCATGCTCGACATGGGTTTTATTCACGATATTAAAAAGCTTTTAAAGGTCCTTCCTCGTGACCGTCAATCGCTTTTCTTCTCGGCTACGATGCCAAAGAGCATTCTCAAGCTTTCGCAAGAAATACTGAAGAATCCGAAGAAAGTAGAGGTGAGTCCAGTTTCTTCTACGGCTGAGACCATCCAGCAGATGCTGTACAAGACGAATAAGTCCACGAAGAAAGATCTACTTCATCACATATTAAAGAACCCTGATCTCGACCAGGTATTGTTGTTTTCTCGCACCAAGCACGGAGCAGATAGAATTGTTAAGGAGCTTCGAAAGAAGGATATCGATAGTGCAGCCATTCATGGCGATAAGAGTCAGGGACAGAGACAGCGAGCTTTGTCTGAATTCAAAGACGGTAAACTCAGGCTTTTAGTAGCTACGGATATCGCCGCTCGAGGCATTGATATTGACAAACTGCGCTACGTGATCAATTACGATATTCCAAACGAACCAGAAACATACGTTCACCGAATTGGTCGATGCGGACGAGCTGGAGAAGAGGGAGTTGCAATCTCGATTTGCGAGCCCGAAGAAAATGTTTTCGTTCAAGACATCGAGAAATTAATCAAGCAAAGCATCGAAGTAGTCAAGGACAATCCCTACCCTCAGACGGATAGGCCTATGAATACGCAAGAGAAAAAAGAAGCTGAGAAGGAGAAGCAGCGCCGCAAGCAAGAGTTCTTTGCCAATCGCAATAAGAACAATGGTGGTGGTAACCGCGGTCGAGGAAGGCGCTAGATCGATTCTTAATCAGCCGCCGTATTCACACAGAATACAGGAATCCCCTCTTCGTTAAGTAGAACGTCTTCTTTCTCCATCTTCCCGAAGTGCTTGTTGCGTTCTGAAATATTGGAGATTATGGATATCAAGTCCATTCCAGCTTCTTTGACCTTTTCTAAGGTTATTTGAGCGTATCCGTGGCTTTTGTTTTCTCTTTCGAATGCGAGAACACTAGATTTTATTTGCTTGTGATCTAGGTACGCCTTGGTGGCCTCGAGGTTGGCTTTTGTGTCTTCATCAAGCTCTATACCAGTTCGCTGCACAGTTAGTACTACGATCTCTCCATCGGCGGCCATTACTTTTACAGTCTCGGACACTATTTTCAAGAACTTGGGATGGGGAGAAACGGGAAGCATTATTTTCTTGAATCCTTTTTCGGCCACCACAGAGTCAGTTGGCAAGACTAGCGAGCTGAAGGGCATCTCGCTTACTAGCTTGTAAATGGCCGATCCGCGAAGTACCATATCAAAACCCTCGGCACCTCTAGTGCCAACGAGCACTAAATCGGGGTTTAGGCGATGGGCAATCTTCGTTGCCGTTTCAAAGAAAGCTCCTTCCTCAAAAATCAACTCCGCATTCAGATCCGCTCTTTTTACTTGGTTTACGTAAAGTTGGAGATCAGACTTTAATTTCTCGGGATCGCTCTTTCCATCTGAAATGTGTGAAATAGAAATATCAGCACCATGCATGCGTCCAAAAGCGATCGCCTGATCTACTGCGCGTTGCGATGCTTGAATGAAGTTCACGAAGACGAGTATCTTTTTCATACCTATACCTTTTGGAAATTAGTTTTCAAAAAAAACCACCCACGAATATAGCGATAGATGTCATTCTCTTCGGGTATTCATACGTGCGAATAAAAATGGGTCAATTTTTTTCGACTATTCTTTAGGAGTTTTATCCTTCTTGGTAGCTCCGATTGGGATGTTCGCTTGAATGTAAAAGCTGCTATTGTTCGAGCCCGAGACATCCTTGTACACATCTAGAATCCCATAATAGTATCTAGCGCCGATTGACATTCCCGCTCCTTTTAAAAGGGTGTAGCCCGCACCAGCCGTAAAACCCATATCAAAACGATTTAGTGCGTCCGTGTTCGTTTGCTCACTGACTGTCGACACATCATCCTGTTCTGTTTCAGATTTCACAAGTCCATTCTTCAATAATCCGAATTGAGGACCCAAGGTGGCGTAAATATGATTATCGAATTTATATTTTGCGAAAAGAGGCGTGATGAAATAACTTAACTCCTGACTATAATCAACTTCCCGAGTGTAAAAATTTGCACCGATCTGATTAAGATCTTTTTCAGATAAGCCCTTGACTCCAAGGTTTGATTTAAGGAGGACTCCTGTGTAAATCCATAAATTGTTTTTTGCTCTGATATCAAAGTATAGGCCTAAGTTGAAGCTTCCAAGGCCTTGGTTGGCATCTAAAGAATTAATCTCTGACCAGCTAACTCCTCCTTCAAGCCCAAATTCAAGATTTGGGGAATTTAATTTGTCTCCGAAGAGAAGCGAAATAAGAATTTGTGATTTTGCTTGGTAGCTAAAAAGGGCAAACGCGAATAGGAGAAGAAGCTTTTTCATGTGGGTGAAATTCATTCTAGCTGGGTGCATCCAGTGAAGTTAATGGGCTAGGGCACGAGTGTAAATTTAATGATTTCAAGAATGAAATAAACATTTATATACTGGCACTCGTTTTGATAATAGATTTAAAATAAATAATGTTATTAACTGAAAACATAGATAAAAGGTAATATTTAGTATCGATGTGTTTTCCAAATAAAATAGAATCATGAAAGCTTTCACTATTCAAATTTCGATGCTTTGCGCAGCTGTTGTTCTTCTCTCGAGCTGTGTTACCATTCGCCAAGGGACCGTAGGTGTAAAAAGAACCATCGGTAAAATTGATGAAAACGTAGTTCCTCCCGGCGCCAGATTGTACAATCCATTTGCTACCCGAATTATAGTCGTTCCCATTCGAACGGAAAATCTAGAAGTCAGTCTAGACCTTCCATCGAAAGAAGGTGTCAACGTCCTTGCCGAAATCTCCATTCTCTACCACGTTGAACAATTAAAGGCCACCGATGTAATCGGTAACATAGGGATGGACTACGAAAATGTTGTCATTCTCCCAGTATTCAGAGCCGCCGCTGCCGACGTATCTGCTCGCTATATGGCCAAGGATATGCACACGGGGAATCGGTATGAAATTGAAATGGAAATTAAGGAACAGATGATGAAGATTCTTGGAGATCGCGGTTTTGCTATCGAAGCGGTGTTGATGAAAAGCATCCAGCTGCCTCAGGGACTCTATGCATCAATCGAAGACAAGCTTCAGGCAGAGCAAGAATCGCAGCGCATGGAGTTTGTCTTGCAGAAAGAGCGTCAGGAAGCGGAGCGCCGTATCATCGAAGCCGAAGGAATTCGCGACGCCAATAGGCTCATCTCCGAAGGGCTCACACCACAGATTATAAAATACAAGGCCATCGAAGCTTACAGGGAGTTGTCCAACTCTCCAAATGCCAAGGTGATTATTGGAGGTGGAGAACAAATGATGTTGATGGAGCCGTAGAAGAAAAGAGCAATATTGCATAGAAAAAAGCAGTGTCATTTGATGCTGCTTTTTATTTTCCGATACTTGGTGAAATTAATTGCCTGATGTTTTTTTTTCGCCAAAAACAAGCAGTTGATTGCACTAAACTCTTGCATTGGGGACACTCCGTAAAGTATCACTCATTTTTGCTTCTCTTTTTCTGCTCTACCAAACGTGGCGGTTGATAGGGAGTCTTATATCTACTCCACCCCAAGATTTCGAATGGGTTGTTGACCTGGTGTTTGCTTATATAATCAACCTCTTTACTACGGGAATTTTTGCCTTCGTAGGTTTTGGTTTCCCCACTCATAGGCTCTTGCCAAAGAGCTATTACTCCATTCAAAATCCAGAGGCTGCTGCGAAGTGGTATGCTCTACTTGGAGTCTCTGTTTTTCGAAAATTTCTAATGATCACCTTTTGGGGGAAAGAGAAGAACCGCAAGAAGTACTTCAATGGCACTCGAAGTGGCATCAGGAATTTCGTGTACCAAACCAAACAGTCAGAATTTGGGCATCTCGCAGCTTTGATCTTGATCTCGATACTCTGTGTGGTTCTGGCTTTTCGCCAATATTACCTCATGGCTACCCTCGCTTCAGGAATCAACCTTATCGGAAATCTTTATCCTATTATTCTTCAACGTCACCACCGTATGCGCTTGGGAAAACTCGCCGAGATGGATTGACCTGAGTTCAGTCAATTTATTTATCTTCATGGAGTTGTTCTAGATAACGATCACCAATCTTGCTGACCATGAAAAAGGCATCTTTTCTGTTTTTCTGTTTGTTTCTCTCAACATTCTGCTTTTCTCAGGATGATGAGTATCACCCTTTACTGAATGAAGGATTGTCTTGGCAAATAAGGTATTTTTTCGGTTTTCCCCCTATGCCTTCTGGAGCTGGGCACTTCTTTCTTGGCATTGACACGACTATAGCGGATATGAACTATTCTCAGATAGTAGGTCACCCAATGGTGACTTTAGATGATAGTCCATACCCAAACTACGCAGTAAATTCATCTTTTACATTTGAGACAGATTTGTTCATAAGGGAAGATATTGAGAGTAGAAAAATTTATATGTACGATATTGAGAACTCTAGTGATAGGCTCATGTATGATTTTAGTCTTGAAGTGGGTGATACATTGTTCTCGCAATTTTCTGAGGGAGAATTCGTAATAACGCAAGTAGACACTATAACCCTATTGAATGGAGAGCAGAGAAAGATGTTCCATTCTGGATTAGGTGTTCCTTATATTGAATCAGTGGGCGGCATGAATGGATTGCATGAGCAACTTTGGTATCCTCTTAGTGGTGGATATTCTTTATCGGAATGTATGAAAATTGGAGACGTTTTGATTTGGGGTGAAGGTGGAACAGGTTCTTGTATAGGTTTTTTGTCGACGAACAATCAGCAGAGCACAATCAATTCGGTGCGTTTATTTCCAAATCCCGTGACTAGTAATCTCACTGTATCAATAGAGAGTCGACATAATTTATGGACTTATGATATCATAGACTTATTTGGGAAATCACATCTTCAAGGACTTATTATTGATTCAGAGTTGACGGTTAACGTCGTAAGTCTATCGAAAGGTATCTACCTTATTCGACTCAGAACTGAAAAAGGAATTACGACTCAAAAAAAGTTTGTCAAAAGTGAATGACTAGGTTTTTGAGAAATCATTCCGCCTCCTCGCAAACCACCACACATAGCTATAACAGACAATCGGTAGTAGAAACGCCAACTTAAAACCGAGCCCGTCGGCCAATGCCCCGAAGAGAGGCGAGATCAATGCGCCGCCAAAAATAGCGGTGCAGAGCACACCCGAAATTCTCGGTTTCAAATCGCCTTGGCCTTCTAGCGTCAGGGAGAAAATAGTCGGGAATATGATGCTATTGAACAAGCCCACCGATAGAATGGCAAACATAGAAACGAGGCCATGGGTACTCATGGAAATCACCACCATCAGTACGGCCATGATCGCAAATCCTGCCAACACCTTTCTGGGAGAAAGAACATTGGTGAGCAAACTCCCGATAAAGCGGCCCAGCATAGCGCCACCCCAATAGATAAATACGAAACTTCCCACCACTGCTTTTCCGTCAATCGACTGGAGATTTCCTCCTGAGAATAACGAAGCAATGCTATTCATGAAGCTGCTTTCGCGAATGGGTTCCACCAAATTCATGTCCAAAAAGTAGCTGACCAAAAAGCTCCCGATTGCTACTTCAGCACCCACATAAAGGAAAATTCCCAGAGCTCCTAACAGCGTTCTTTTGTCTTGAAGCACTTCTTTGTAGTCGCCATGAGGATGGTCTTTGATAATTTTTGGGAGAGGAACTAAGATGAAGAAAAGAACTAGCGACCCAATGGCAGTTGCCAACCAGAGAAACGGTCCTTGCACGGCGCTCGCCTCAGAAATGTAGTACTCCATTTGAGCCACCTCGTCCAGCACATCTATTTCTACTTGGGTCTTGATGGTGTCGCTCAGCAAGAAAGCTGCACCCGCAATCGGAGCTATGGTGGCTCCAACACTATTGAATGCCTGCGCCAAATTCAGGCGACTCGAAGCTTTGGATTCATCGCCTAAAACGGCGATGTAAGGATTTGCCGCGACTTGCAGAATGGTCATCCCACCCGCTAGGGTGAAATAGGCGAGCATAAACAGGCCAAAGATTCGTTCGCCAGCTGCGGGGTAGAAGAGGAGGCAAGCTATGGCCATTGTCGAAAGACCGAGGACGACTCCTTTTTGGTAACCGATCCGCGTTAAGATTAATCCAGCAGGAATCGACAAAACCAGATAGGCAAGGAAGAAGGCAAATTGAACCAATCCCGCTTGAAAGTAGGTGAGCTCAAAAACATCTTTGAGCCGAGGGATAAGGCTGTCGACTAAAACGGTGATAAATCCCCACAAAAAGAAAAGGGACGTGACAATGGCAAAAGGAACAGTGTACTTATTTGATTTCAATGCTTCTTAGCTTTTCAGGTGATAGTCGGATTCGATTCTTTTGTTTTCTCCTTCGCGGAATTCCATTCGGACAAACCCTTTTTGAAGACAAAAGCTTCCAGTCTCGCCTGCTTTATTGATGGCAATGTAGCCTATTTGAAAGTCTTCAATGTTCTTGGCTTTCTTGACCGTTCGCATTACCGCTTCTTTGCAAGCCTCTGACGGGCTCATGCCGTTTCGCATTAATTCTACAATCAAAAAACTTCCAACTTGCTTCATGATTTCTTCTCCCAAACCTGTACTTGTGGCGCCGCCTACTTCATTGTCGATGTATAGGCCGCTGCCTATGATGGGCGAGT
>Ga0222668_1001275_pt1 | contig 11902 bp, 11 predicted proteins | sample AntAcemetagen728_FD_179823 | JGI IMG/M metagenome (GOLD analysis project Ga0222668, IMG submission 179823) | Saline water microbial communities from Ace Lake, Antarctica - #728 | ecosystem: Environmental > Aquatic > Non-marine Saline and Alkaline > Saline | place: Antarctica: Ace Lake... | reverse complement strand
CCCAGCCCTCGCCGGAGCGGTTGCAGCGCTAACCCCATCCTGCTACGTTTAACTCAGCGAGACCATCGAGAGTTTTAACAATAAACGGGACATCCCCTTCAAATTCATCATCTATTTCTTAACACTGGTCATTCCCTGTTTGCTGATTCTATTAACACTCATCGGTTTCTACTTTACGGCGATGAGCCTGTTTCATTTGATTTTCCTGACGCTCTGGTTGTTCCTGGTTGTCATTATTTTCAGAGCTTTGCTACTACGCTGGATTCTGATTCACCATCGTAAACTCAGCTATCAACAGAACCAGGAACGCTTACAGGCCATCCGAAAAGAGACCCCTGAATCAAGTTCAGAAACAACCATTGCAGGTATTACGACAGAAGAGGAAAACCCCACAGACCTCACCAAAATCTCAGCGCAGATCAAAAAGCTGGTCAATGCCACGATGAGTATCATTCTACTTGTGGGCATATTATGGATCTGGGGAGACACCCTTCCGGCGTTTAATCGACTCGACACCTTTGAGAACCGACTGTGGACCACATCAGTTCAGACACTGCAAGAAACAAATGATGCCGATGGGAGTACAACGTATAAACTCATAGACAAGCTGGAGCCCGTGACTTATTTTGACTTGGGAGTGGCTTTCATTTTTGCCATCTTCGCTATCATCGCCACCAAAAACATCCCAGGCCTGTTGGAGTTTCTGGTTCTGCAACGACTGCCTTTAGACACGCCCGTAAAATACGCAATCACGAGTCTGGCCCGCTACTTTGTTGCCCTGCTCGGAATTTTCATTGTGTTTTCTTCAATCGGTATAGGCTGGTCGAAATTACAATGGCTGGCAACGGCGCTGACGTTCGGGTTGGCGTTTGGCCTTCAGGAAATTTTTGCCAATTTCGTTTCCGGTTTGATTCTGCTGATCGAACGGCCGATTCGCGTGGGTGACATCATTACGGTCGATGAAGTCACGGGCGTTGTGTCCCGCATCCGAATGCGGGCGACAACGATTACCAACTGGGACCGTAAAGAATACATCGTCCCGAATCGCGAATTTATTACCGGTAAATTGCTCAACTGGACCCTGACAGACTCAGTCAATCGTATTATGCTGACCGTCGGAGTGGCCTACGGTACGGATACCAATCAAGCTTCTAATCTTGCGTTGAAAATTCTGACTGACCATCCGCAGGTACTTGTCGATCCGCCCCCCAGCATCACGTTCGAATCCTTTGGTGACAGTACTTTGAATTTGAGTCTGCGGGCCTATCTTCCCAATCTGGAGGGTCGGTTATTGGTCATTCATGAACTGCATACTTTGATTCATGAACAATTCAACAAAGCAGGAATTGAAATCGCATTTCCGCAAAGAGACGTACATCTCTATACCGGCAACAAAACTTTGACGGAAACCATTCTGAATGTCGATCCTGCAGAACCCACAGAACCCGCTCCTCAGAACAGACCCGAAGGAACTTAATTTTCGCTCAGGATGACTGCTGCTTGGCCACAAACGTGCCTTGAATGACTGCCGCAACCTGCCCGTTGACGGTTACTGAAGATTCCAATTCAATCCGTGCGCGCCCTTTCCGCTGAAGTCCTGAGTGAAATTGCTTCCACACAGTTTCATCCGGAAGGGGACATTCCGCTTCGAAATCGTTCTCGATCGGACGCAAAAATTCCATCGCGCTTTTCTGAATCACGATTTTGTAGCGAACCGGATCTTGCCTCAGTCGTAGATGAATCAGAGTCCAGCCTGCCAGAATACCTAAACTGGCAATGCTGCCTCCAAAGGCAGTCTCCTGATGGTTCAGATTGGGAGCCAACCGGGCACTGAGTTTGAGAGTCGCTTTCGCTTCCGGCAAGGCTCTGATCTGCATTGCCTGTGTGACGGGAATATGCTGATGCAAATACGCCGTCACTTCCTCAGCATCAAACTCCATCAATCATGTCCTTCCCAAAAGAGAATGCACAAACTTGTTCCCTGTTTGCTTTCACTAAAATAGTGTGATGCATCGTCTGGAAATACACAAGTGTTCGAGAATCAGGCGTTGAAGAACATTTACAATCAAACGGAATATTTCAATAAGTAAATCGGCGTTCGAGGGATGATTTCAACTGACAGCAGGTCGTGGCGGCAGTAATTCCGGCCCCTTCTGTGAGGGAACCGATCGATTCGCCGGTGGTGCGGACGGAAAAACAGGGGCAGACGGACGCGAAGGTTTCCAACGGGAGTCGTTCTGTTCCTGTAATGGTTTCTTGATCGGTCTCTTTACCGGCTCCTTTATCGGTGGAGGCGGCAGACGCAACGGCTGCGGTTGAAATTGAGGTTGTGATTGCGGCCTCCAGTCTGAATCAGTCAGAGGCACAGGACTGGGTACTGGGAACGGTCTTCTCTCCAGCTCCCTACGAGGCCGGGGCGCGTAGTGTCGCTGCAACTGGCTGATTGCTGATTTCATTTCCTGCAGCGTATCACACAGAACGCACGTACCCTGCTCCGCAGCCCGTTGACAGGGAAAACCATTGCATTGAAAACTCGCCCGGGGATAACCATTCCCCCCATAAAAGATATATCCGTTCGGCCCCTTGGGAATCGTAACAGGTTCGCGGAACGCAGGCAGACGCGTGGCTTTGACAGATTGTTCCAAGTCGTCCACTAACAGACTTAAATCAAACAAAGCCTGATCCATGCCCCTCACCGGCGCTTTTAAGACAATCATGCGATGAATATTGTCAGCCATCTGATGTACTTCGTAGGCTTTGGTAAACATACTCCGCTGCCCCCTGCTCTCGCGGAATTTCGTACGAATCTCGCGGCACAGAATAAAGGAGTCATGGTTGAGCTTTCCCCCTATCGATTCCAGTCCCCCTCCCTGCGCATACAGCCAGCCATTCTGTACGACGACTAAAACCAAAAGTGTGGCAACGATGATCCTCCGCGAAATTTTTCGTTGATACATCGTGATTCTCCCTTCTTGTGGATGGACTGAAATCGGCCTTGATTCCTCATCTGTGATTAATCTATGTAGAAACAGATCAATGAAAGGCAAATTGTGTTCCTCAATCCGAACGAGAACCGATGATTATTGATAAACTGATTGCCTTAAATAACTTATTGCTATAATACTCAGGGGATTCAGCTTGAAGAGAAATGCGTTTGGAATCGATCTGATGCGGTTTGGATGACAATCTCCTCAATTTGATCCCCAACAGCATGTAAACTTGATCCGTACCAAAGGATAGGAAGATCGAGAGCGCACTTGAGACACCCCGATTGATTACAGATTGAGAAAAAACGCCACTCGATTGCCAAATCTCGCTACGAACGACACAATAACCGTGTAAAAACAAAATCTGCTTTAAATACAGTCCCAACAGATACTTCGGAAGATTCAGGATTCCATGCCACTCACCACAAAAACAATCGGTCCCCTTAGTTGCCAGATTTATGATGAATTACCGCCGGACCAAGCTCCGGAGATCATTGCCATCATCAGTCACGGTTTTGGTGCCCCCGGTGATGACCTGGTGCCTTTGGGACCTGAGATACTAAGAAGTCACCCTGATTTATCGGGGCGTGTCCAATTCGTCTTTCCCGCGGCCCCGCTTTCCTTATTAGAAATGGGAATTCCAGGCGGTCGTGCGTGGTGGATGCTGGACATTGAAGAATTAAATGCCGCGATTGCATCGGGAACATTCCGAGACCAGAGAAGCAAGACTCCCGATGGATTATTAGAAGCCGCACAACAACTGCGCGAATTTATTGACGAACTGCAAAAGGAATCAGGGTTGCCCCTTTCGCAATTTGTGCTGGCCGGTTTTTCACAGGGATCGATGATCTCAACTGAAGTCGCCTTAAGCCTCCCGGAACCACCGGCGGCTTTGGTTATCTGGTCGGGCACCTTGCTATGTGAACAAAGATGGACATCTCTTGCAGAAAAATCAGCAAAGTTTCCCGTTTTGCAGAGTCATGGAACACAAGATCCCATTCTTCCCTTTGAAGGCGCGATCTGGTTAAAAGAGATGTTCGAACGAAACCAATTTGAATTGGACTTTTCCGAATTTGTGGGTCCTCACACCATACCGGAAGTTGCGATGGTCAAATTTGGAAAGCTGCTCACCGATCTGACGAACTCTTAGCGAGTTAAGAATATGTTAATCCGTGGAAACCCCTGATTTGTAACAGCACTGCATTGAGCCTTGTCCCGACTCAAGACATAATAACAAGTTATCTCTGTATTTATTCTCTTGACGCGATTCGAACGAAATTCGAAATCAAAGTACACTGTCACTACCGAAACTGATTCCAGATGAAATGTTTGCACTGACGGAATCAGAAAAAAACGCATGAAATCATCTCTTTTATCTCAATTCAACACGATATTCTCCTTGCTGCTGATTGTGCTCAACGCCAACCAGTTTTCTTGTGCAGCAGAAGCAGGCGCAAAGCCCTTTGAAGTCGAACAGATCCATGTGGGCTTTGATGGCCTGTATAAAGTGGGACGCTGGGTTCCGGTAACAGTTGAACTCACGACAAATGAACCGCTCGCGCTACAACTGTCTGTTGTTTCCTTATCACCCGACGGCAATCCCACTGAAACTCCCTCTGACGTCTATCGCTTCCCGCAGCAGGGAACTTATCAACTCAATTCGCAATTTAAAGCGGGACTACTCGACAGCCCTTTGAAAATCAGGCTGCGTGATGCGGAAACGCAAGCAATCCTACAGGAAATCTCCTATCTACCACGGTCCGCGCGAAATCAGTTCACAGGCATCGGCTTCAAGCAAGCAGTCGAACTTTGGGCGACGTTTGGCACGATCCCCGGCTTTGATCCTGTCTCCTCTGCGACACCAGAATCGATTGATAAAAATCGCGACCAGTACACAGCAGTGATCTCAGACGAGTCACAGCTGCCCGCGACCGCTGTGGGATATGATTCTCTCAATACCTTGGTTATCGATTCAGAATATCCTGCCGACACAGAAATCAACCAGGCCATTCGAGACTGGGTCGTCAATGGCGGTCATCTTGTCGTGTGTGTGGGTGAAGGGATCGAAGCGTATCAGAACAGCGCACTTTCCCAATGGGTTCCGGTCAAAATCCTCGGAAAAAATCAAGTGCGTGATTTCAGCAGTCTTGAATTATATGCTGCGGTACGTGCACGTATTCGTGGTGTGGCGACTGGTTCCCGCATTGAAATCAAGACAGGCGACGTCCTGGCATCGTCTCTGGATGGGCCACTGCTGGTCCGCGTTCCGTTTGGATTGGGGGTCGTCACCTTTCTGGCATTGGATTTAAACACCAGCCCCCTGGTCAACTGGGAAGGCTTAAAGAATCTCTGCCCCAAACTGGCAACCAGATCAAAGCAGTCTCATTCCTCAAATCAAAATAACACGGTTCTGGGCAAGCGGATTTCTCAGACCGGAATTTCCGAACTGGAAACTCAGCTGTTCCACACCCAGCAGAATTTTCCTCAGGTTCAAAGACCATCTCACTGGTGGGTAATGGGGCTGATTCTGCTCTATCTCCTGCTGATTGGCCCGCTTGATTATTTCCTGGTCCACCGCATTTTGAAAAAACCGCATATCACCTGGATCACATTCCCTGTCATGGTCTTAGTGGCCGCAGGTTGGGGCGTCTTCACAGCGCAAAAGGATAATGGTAAATTACTCGAATCAACTCAACTGAATGTTGTTGACTACGATGCGTCTGAAGGCCAACTGCGAGGGCGTTTCTATCTGAATCTTTACAGTCCAGAAACCCGCCGCTATCAGGTCGATGTGCAATCCACAATTCCAGGAAAACAGGAAGCCGACGAATACTTCCCGACCCACATCTGCTGGAATGGTTTACCGGAAAACACGTTCGCTGGCATGTATCGATCAGCAGAAGGGACATTGACTGGACCTGCATACCAGTTTTCCGATCAATCAAAGTCGATCAAGAATCTCCCGATTCTAAAATGGGGCACCAAAAGCCTGATGGCTGAGTGGACTCGACAACAACCGGAACTGCTTTTATCCAACCTGACCGGCAATAGCTTAGGCCAACTTTCAGGAAATCTGACACATCATTTTTCCGATTCCCTGCAAGACTGGGTGCTCGCTTATGGAAACCGTATCTATCTGCCGGTAGTCGATCCAGAACATCTCGAAGACTCCTTTATTCCTACCGGGCAAGTCTGGGATATTAATGGTCCTAAAATTGAATCGCGCAATATCAAAGGCTATCTCACCCGCGCCGTCTCACGCCGGATAGAGCAAAAAGGACAGAACAATGCCACTGTGGTCACGGTTCAGACCGACTATAATCCTTTCTCCAAAAACGTCTACGACATTCTGAAAATCCTGACTTATCATGAAATGTCAGGAGGATTTGGCTACACCGGCCTCTCCAATATTTCTGCAGAACAATTAGATCTGACCGAACAACTACGTTTGGGGAGAGCCGTTTTATTCGCCAGACTGGACACACCTCTCAGTCAAGTCTCGCTGGATGACCAAAAACTCGACCAGGATCAGCAGAGCACCTATCTCAGAGTTGTGATCCCCGTCAAAAAATCAACAGAAATTCAATACGAATTACCTTCGTTAAAAGACGAAGATAATCAGCCGAAAGATCAGAAGGATACACCTTCCGGGAGCGAGAACCAGTGATTGAAACACGCAATTTAACCAAACGCTATGGCGATCTGATCGCCGTTAATAACATCAATCTGAACTTGGGAGCAGGAGATGTCTTTGGTTTTATTGGTCCTAACGGTTCCGGTAAAACCACCACGATGCGGATGATCGCGACACTGCTCAGCCCCGATTACGGCGAAGCCTACGTTTGCGGAAAATCGATTTATACTCACCCCGAAGAAATCAGACGGCTGGTCGGCTTCATGCCCGACTTCTTCGGTGTCTATGATGACATGACTGTGCTTGAATATCTTGAGTTTTTTGCATCCGCCTATCGAATCAAAGGCCCTCAACGCCGCAAAATCTGCGAGGAAAAGCTGGAACTGGTCGACATGACTTTCAAGCGAGATGCGATGGTCAACCAGTTATCACGCGGTCAAACCCAACGCATCGGCCTGGCACGTGTTTTACTGCATGAACCTCAAGTTCTCCTGCTGGATGAACCGGCAAGTGGTCTGGACCCGCGTGCGCGAATTGAAATTCGAAACCTGCTGAAACGTTTGGGAGAGATGAAGAAAACGGTGATTGTCTCAAGTCATATTCTGCCTGAACTGGCGGACGTCTGCACGCGCGTCGGGATGATTGAAAAAGGCAATTTGATCATCGACGATAACGTTGACGAAGTCATGAAAAAAGCAAGGCAGCGGATTCTGTTACACGTTGCAGTAAACGAGAATACAGAAAAAGCCACAGCCTTGCTTAAAGCTCATGCGCTCGTTTCAAAAATCGAAATCCAAAAGAATGTCATGCTGGTGACACTGCAAAATGATGTGAAAGACTACACCTTCATTCCCACACTGTTAATCAATGCAGGGTTTAACCTTTCTCTCTTCCGCGAAGAGGAAATCAATCTGGAAACGGCATTTATGGAGTTGACCAAAGGTCTGGTGCAATAGCGCCCTTCAGCCGTCTACTTCTTCTGTTTGGCAGCATCCCGTTTCGCTTTCCGGGCCGCTTTCTCTTTTTGTTCAGCCGCTTTGACCTCTGACTCAGGCTTCCGCTTCTGCTGTAAAAGCCATTCATACAGTTTCGGATTATCATAGGTTTCGGTCCATGAATCATGGCCTGCGTCCGGGTAGATCGTGAAACTGACATCCGCTTTTGCTTTTTTCAGCTCATCAACCAGTGTTTGCGAACGTTCAATCGGTACGGCAGTGTCTTTGCCTCCATGAAATACCCAAATCGGGACATGCTTGACTTTTTTGACCCAGAATTTTTCTCCCCCACCACAGATGGGAACTAAAGCGGCAAACCGGTAAGGCGTGTAAGCAGACAGAGACCAGGTTCCAAATCCTCCCATACTCAACCCAGAAACATAAATGCGATCTTTGTCAACGCGATATTTCTTTTCGACATCATTCAACAACGCGGTCAACTCAACCGGTTGCCAGAGCTGATCCTCGGGGCATTGTGGCGAGACAACAATAAAAGGAAACTGCTTTCCGTTTTTGATCAGTTTAGGCGGACCATGTACGGTCACCAGATCCAGATTATCGCCTCTTTCGCCAGCACCATGTAAAAACAACAGCAAAGGCCACTTTTCCTGCTGCTGATAACCGTCCGGCAAATAAATCTGATAGTTCATTTTAATCGGAATCATCGTATCGAGTTCGGCTGCCACCTGTTTGCCTGATTCCGGGTTTACTTCAGCCTGAACTGTCGACACGCAAACAAGAACGAGCAGGACCAATGATCCTGGTACCATTTTCTGCAACATCTGATTCGCTCTCCCTGAATTGAAATTGTTGTTTATGAGGATTTAAGCAAGATAGGGCATGAGCATGACAGACTATTTTCCAGACTTCAAGCCAATCTATGATAGACGCATTGAAAAAACACTGTTTGTACACTCTCTGTTTCCTAAGTCAGGATAGACGCTTAAGACAGCAAAAACACCTGATTTTGCTGTTTCTCAACGGGTCATTTGCATCTGGCAGCGCTGCTGTTACCGCTGTCAGAATGCTCTTCTATCTCAATGCATTTTTTGATAAAGTCCGCTTCTCAATTCTCTCATTCTCTCCTGCCAATCCTTTCTTTTGATCATACCTGTTCTTCCAATGAGTTCTGCCCCTCACCGCGGAAACGATTTACCAGAACAACCAGCTCCCTTAAAACGTCTTTTACAAAGTATGTTTTGGGCTGGTTTAGTGCTTTGCTGCGCCCTGCCTGCCGGCTGTCAGAAGAGTCTGCTCCAGAACATGCCACAGACTCAAATGCCGATTACGCTGAAAGAGAAGACGCCAAAACAAATCCCTCAGGAACTGGAGGGGCTTCACGTTTATCTGTCTCACGATTTATGGGTCCGCAATCATAACTGGTCTGCTTTTGAAGAATGGAAAACACTTCAGAACCCTGCCCCCCTCGATGCCGCTGCGGCCCTTGATGCCAATCGCTGGGGCTTCGGCTCGTCAAAAGAGAATCATTTGCTGGTAGAGCCAATCGAATCAAAAATATCGGAATCATCCCCCACCAAATCGGAACAGGCATCAGGCAGCCCTTCCCCCGAAAACAAGGATCCAGACGCAAAATCAACTCCCAAAGCGAAGCAACTCGCTGAATCAGAAAAAACGCAGCACGAAAACTGGTCGTTTAGTAAGCGTTCGGTCAATCCATACTTGACAAGTCGTGTAGTCTTGAGTGCTTGAGCACAGCATTCTAAGGAGACACGATATGGGACGTCCACCGAGTGGCCTCGACGACTATTTGGATTGGCAGGAGCGGCTTGAGAATTATAAAGCGAGTGGCTTGGAAGTGGACGTATTCTGTCTCCAGGAAGGAGTTTCTAGAACGTCCTTCTATAAGTGGGTTGGGCAGCTGAAAGATGGTATTCCGGAGTCAATGCTGGCTGAGAAAGCGGCTCGAGAGCGAGCCGAGTCGGGGGAAGCGGCGTTTGTACCGATCACCCTCAAAGCGTCTCCGGTGGAAATCGAATTGCCGAACGGTGGCATCGTGCGGCTGCCTCTGGGCGTCGGCCAGGCCGTGCTGGTGGAAGTGATCCGAGCTGTGGGCGCGCTGCGGCCCTGGAAGGGACCGAAGTCATGACGAACTTTTCCGACGTGCGAATCTTTCTCTGTACGACTCCGACGAACATGTGCTATAGCTTCGACAGTTTGATGGGACGCGCACAGGAAATCTTTGACCAAGACCCCACTTCAGGTCACTTATTCTTGTTCATGAACCGCAATCGCGATCGAATTAAGATCTTGTTCTGGGACCGTGATGGATTCTGCATTTGGTACAAACGACTGGAGCGAGGAACGTTCCAGCTCCTGACAACCACAAACGACGAGGAAGGTATTGAGCTAAATTATTCCCAACTCGTTAAATTGCTCGGCGGACTCGATCTGAGGACGGGACGCCGGCGGAGGCGCTACCGACGAACTAACTGACTCTTTTCGAATTTCTTTCGACATTCTGCAGGCAATGGTCTTTCCTCATGGGAAAGAGTTGGTAAAACAGTTCGTGTTATGGATAACGCCGACTCTCTTCCGACCAATGTCGCAGAATGCCATCGTCTGCTCATGGCTGCTTACCAGCAGTCGGTGCAGCTCCAGCAGTATACTGAAGATGCCGAGCAACAGGTCGCCAAGTCGGAGCAGCGGGTCGCAGAACTCAACCGTGTGTTAGATGCGACGTCGGCCTCATTTCAGGAACTTCAACAAGAACACGCCTCGACGCTAGAGGAACTGGCCTGGTACAAGCGCTGGGTTCATGGCCGCCGCCGCGAACGCATCATCGAAGGTGAAGGCCAACTGCATCTGTTTGATTTAACTCCCCCCGTCCATACAGAAGTTCCCGTTCCTGCTAAAGAGTCTCGTCAACAAATTGTGAGGCCAATTCGTCGGCGCGAGCTCGATCTTTCCTGTTTGCCACATCATCGGCATGAACTGGACCTGTCACCCTCCGAAAAAACCTGTGATTGCTGCGGGCGTGCCAAAGACCGGATTGGCGAAGATGTGACAAGGATTCTTGAGCACGTGCCATCCCAATTGGAAGTGCACGAGCATGTCCGTCCCAAGTACGCGTGCCGCTACTGCAAAGACGGCGTGTCGAGCCCGCCGCCACCCGAACGTCCGATTGCACGCGGCATTGCCGGACCTGGTCTGATTGCACAAATCGTCGTCAGCAAGTTTGGCGACCATTTGCCACTGTATCGTCAGGAAGACATTTTCGTACGTCATGGACTGCACATTTCCAGAAGCACGCTTTGCGATTGGGTATCGGCCGCGGCACAACTGCTGGAGCCACTTTACGAATTGCAACGGCAACGCGTCCTTCAATCTGCTGTGATGTGGACCGACGATACGCCGGTGAAAGTGCTCACCGGCGGTGAAGAAGGCAGCCGTCAAGGTCGTTTCTGGACCTATATTGGAGACAGCACACATCCATATTCCGTGTACGATTTTACGATGAGCCGCGGCCGGGATGGTCCACAGCGGTTCCTGGAGGACTTTCGCGGCTATCTCCACGCCGACGCTTATGCGGGCTACGATGCGATCTTTTTGGGATCAGACAGCGAGATTGTCGAAGTGGCTTGTTGGGCTCATGCACGGCGGAAGTTTTTCGACGCACGCAAGAATTACCCACGCGAAGCGCATCAGGTGCTGGAGTGGATCGGGCAGTTGTATGACATCGAAGATCGAGCGCGCGACCTGTCGGCCGAGGCACGCTGTGAATTACGTTGCGCTGAAGCCAACCCGGTGCTGGATCAGCTCGAAGCTTATCTCGCCCAACTTGCAAGTACGCTACTCCCCAAGAGCGCTCTGGCTAAGGCCATCACCTATACGCGCAACCAATGGGACGCATTGCGGCGTTACACGACAGACGGCCGATTGACAATCGACAATAATACGTCCGAACGCACGCTGCGCCATCAGGCAATCGGACGGAAAAACTGGTTATTCCTGGGTAGTAAAAATGCTGGACCTCGGGCAGCGGTGCTGTCCACGATCCTGGCCGGCGCAAAACGACATCGGATTGAACCGCGGGGGTACGTTCGAGAACTCCTGATGCGGCTACACGCCGATGATGCCCGACTCGAAGAGATGCTTCCCGATCACTGGGCCACGGCGCATCCCGAAAGCGTATTGACTCATCGTCTCAATGAATCCCGTGCGAAGGCGGCAGCCAAACGCGACCGACGACAACGCCGACGTATCCAGACTCATCGTGTACGCTAACCAAATTCAGCCCCACTACCATGGGCAGGCCGGACGCTTAC
>Ga0222668_1001272_pt1 | contig 11908 bp, 10 predicted proteins | sample AntAcemetagen728_FD_179823 | JGI IMG/M metagenome (GOLD analysis project Ga0222668, IMG submission 179823) | Saline water microbial communities from Ace Lake, Antarctica - #728 | ecosystem: Environmental > Aquatic > Non-marine Saline and Alkaline > Saline | place: Antarctica: Ace Lake... | reverse complement strand
GCACTCAGGATAGTGCTTCGGGCGATCCTGAGTTCACCGGAGTTTCTCTATCATTCCAATAATCAAGGGAGACTTGACGACTACGCACTCGCGACACGACTGTCCTACTTTTTCTGGAAAAGCCTGCCGGATGATCAGCTGTTCCTCCTCGCTGCCGAGGGCAAATTGAGCGATCCCGCGATCCTCACATCGGAAGTCGACCGGATGCTTGACGACGAAAAGGCCGAGCGCTTCATCAAGGACTTTCTTGATCAGTGGCTGGAGCTCAAAGACATTGACGCTACAACCCCGGATGACCGTCTCTACCCTGAGTATGACGACGTGCTTCGACAGGCAATGCTAGAGGAGACGAATCGCTTTTTCGCCGAACTGATCTGGAACGACCGGAGCGTTCGCGAACTGATTGACGCAAACTACACCTTCCTGAATCAACGCCTCGCAAAACACTACGGTATAGCCGGGGTTGAGGGACTTGAGTTCCGAAAAGTGAAGCTCCCGGCCAAGAGTCCGCGAGGGGGGCTCCTGACGCAGGCCAGCATTCTTAAGGTTACCGCGAACGGTACCAATACCTCTCCCGTTCCTCGTGGTCACTTTGTTCTTAGCCATCTATTAGGAACACCACCCAATCCCCCTCCCCCCGGCGTCGGAGCGGTCGAGCCCGACACCCGCGGGACCACGACGATACGCGAAGAGCTCGCGGCTCATCGGGACGTCGCGAGTTGCGCCAATTGTCACCGGCACATTGATCCTCCCGGATTTGCGATGGAGAGTTTCGACCCGATTGGGGGATTTCGCACCCGCTACCGAACGTCCGAAGGGGACCGCGCGGAGGGTAAGCTGTTTGGTCGTCCGATCCGTGAATACAGGTTGGGTCCTGACGTGGATGCAACGGGAATGACGGCGGAAGGTGAAGCGTTTTCCGGGATTAGCGAATTTAAGGAACACCTCCTCACCAAAGAGGACCAGGTTGCGCGTCACTTTCTCCATCAATTAATCACTTACTCCACAGGGGCCGAGGTCCAATTTGCGGATCGGCAGGAACTGGAAGAGATGCTCTCAGTAGCGAAAGATGGCCAATACGGCGTGCGCAAATTGATCGACTTGGTTGTGCAAAGCAGAATGTTCCGACACAAATAGTAGACCCGTCTTACATACTCATGCAACACTCCGTTCTCAATCGTCGAACCCTCCTTAAGGCCTCCGGAATCTCCCTCGCGTTACCCTTCTTGGAAGCCTTCGGGAAAGTCGCCGAGACGCCACCGAAGCGCGCCTTGTTCATTTGCAACACGCTGGGCTTTTATCCTCCGTCCTTCTACCCAAACCAGTCGGGGCGAGACTACGCGCCCTCGGAATATCTGTCTTTGCTCAGCGAACACCGGAGCGACTTCACCGCATTTTCCGGTCTCTCTCATCCCGATCAGGGGGGCGAGCATGCCTGCGAAATGACATGGTTGAGCGCAGCGAGAAATCCGGGACGCGATGGCTTCAAAAACTCGATCTCGGTTGATCAGTATGCGGCGGAGAAACTTGGCCGAGTGACACGCTTTCCTTCAATTTCTCTAAGCAGTGACGGATCGAGAAGCCAGTCGTACACGAGTGACGGTGTCATGATCCCTGCGATGGACCGACCGTCGGAAGTGTTCGCCAAATTGTTTCTGCAGGGGAAGCCAGGCGAGGTCGCGCATGAGAAACAAAGATTGCGCGACGGTCGCAGCATTCTCGATTCCCTGAGCGAACAGCGCAGCCGCTTGCTTGGGAAGGCTTCTCCGAATGACAAGGAACGACTCGATGCCTATTTCGAAGCGGTTCGTCAAGCCGAGCGGGATCTCATCAAAGCCGAGGCTTGGTTTGATCGCCCGAAACCAACCGTCGATGCCAAGGCTCCCAAAGACATTCTCGACAAAGCCGATATTGTCGGGCGAATCGAACTGCTCTTCAAGCTCGTCCCTCTCATACTTCAAACTGACTCGACCCGCGTCATCAGTATCGTTATTCAGAGTAATCACGGGATTCCCCTGATCAATGGAGTCGATGCTGAGCATCACAACCTTTCCCACCACGGCCGCGACCCCGAAAAGATCAGCCAGCTGAAGAAAATCGAACATGCCATCCTCGGTTGCTTTGACGGACTGCTTACCCAACTGAAATCCCGGGAAGAAGCCGGTGCGACCCTGTTGGATCACTCCCTGACTCTCCTCGGTAGTAATCTCGGAAGCGCCGCGGCACACGATCCCCGCAACAATCCTATTCTGCTTGCAGGGGGTGGATTGAAGCACGGAGGTTATGCCACTCACGACCCGGTGGACAACACTCCCCTCAGTAATTTGTTTGTCAGGATGCTTCAGGAATCCAGAATTGAGACAGGCCAATTCGGAACCAGTTCCGGATCACTCGGTTGGTGATGTTCTCGAATAAATAAACAGGAACGCAAAACTTGGTTAGGAGAGTGCGTCGAGTTCTTCAGGATCTTTGATTTAGCTGCCTCAGTTCTTAAATCAAAGAAAGTCCGAACTCCATTCAGGATTGCCCGGTTGCGATCGACATGAATCGACTAAGACTCTCAGTCTCCAGTGATTTTTAAAACGAGGACGAGAAAAGTTGGTGAAAGAAAAGTTGGCTTGGCTCTTCATCAAGAAATGGGGAGATGAGTAAAAATGAAACTCATCCAAGGCCGAGGAGGGGGGGCGGGGCGGCCGACCGCGTACGGGTTGAAGCGTTTGAAAACTACCGCTTGCGAGTCATCGCTGAATGCGATTAAAAATTGAAGGGACTTCAATTTTTGATGGAGAACCCAGCTTCTGCGTCGCAGAAGAGAGTCGGGATGACTGGATTCGAACCAGCGACCTCCTGGTCCCAAACCAGGCGCACTACCAAGCTGTGCTACATCCCGTTTCCTCGAAAGTGAGGGCCGAAAGTATTCATGCTTTTCCCGGGAATACAACTGAAGTTTTTCTCTTCTTTTTGCGGGCCTTTCTGGTTGGTAATTGGCTGAAAATAGGTATTTTGAGCCTCACTTTATAAACAACCATGGCGGATTCTCAGGAAAAACAGCGAAAAACTCTCGACGAACGTGATCAGATGTCTGATTTGGAACGCCTCAGGCATTCTACGGCGCACGTTCTCGCGACAGCGATCGCGAAGTTGTGGCCGGATGCTCAGTTCGCAGGAGGACCTCCGGTTGAGAATGGTTTTTACTACGATGTCGATCTTGAACATCGTATCTCACCGGAAGATTTCCCTGCGATTGAGGCCGAGATGAAGAAGATCGTGAAGGAAAATCAGGTTTTCGAAAAAGAGATCGTCTCTCGTGACGAGGCTCTCAAGATGGCTCAAAGCGGTCGTCTCGCCGCTCTCGGGGAGCGCGATGTTCCCAGCGTTTTCAAGATCGACTTGCTCGAGGAGATCCCTGAGGGCGAAGACATTTCGCTCTTTAAGAATGGAGATTTCTGGGATCTTTGTGCCGGACCTCACGTGGGGCGGACCGGCAACTGCAAGGCTTTCAAGGTCATGAGTGTCGCGAGTGCTTTCTACAAGGGCGATGCTGCGAACCCTCAATTGCAGCGCGTTTATGGAACTGCCTTCAAAAATAAGACGCTTCTTACGGAACATCTCGAGAGACTTGAAGAGGCTAAGCTGAGGGATCACCGCAAGATCGGTAAGGATCTCGATCTTTTCCACATCGACGAAGCCGTCGGGCAGGGGCTCGTCCTCTGGAAGCCCAATGGGGCTGTTATCCGTCAGGAACTGCAGAACTTCATCAGTGAGCACCTCGATAGGCAGGGTTACAGCCAGGTCTTCACTCCGCACATTGGTAAGCTGGATCTTTATCGCACCTCCGGGCACTTTCCTTATTACTCGGATTCTCAATTTCCTCCGGTGGTTGAGAAGGAGGGCCTGAAAGCACTTGCCGATGAAGGCTGCGGTTGTGGTGAATTGTCGAACAAGCTCGAATCAGGTGAAGTCGACGGCTTTCTCCTCAAGCCGATGAATTGCCCTCATCACATCAAAATTTTCCAAAGCAATCATCACAGCTACCGCGATCTTCCGGTGAGGCTGGCTGAATTCGGCACCGTTTATCGTTGGGAGCAGTCCGGAGAGCTCAACGGAATGACCCGGGTGCGGGGATTCACTCAGGATGATGCGCATATTTTTTGCACCGAGGAGCAAGTTAAGGATGAGATTCTAGGCTGCCTTGAGTTGGTGAAAATCGTTCTGGGAACCCTCGGCATGGATGACTACCGCGTGCGCGTTGGTTTGCGCGATCCTGATTCGTCCAAATACGTGGGCGACCCCGAGAAGTGGGACAAAGCAGAGGCCGCCTTGCGCGAAGCGGCAACGACTCTGGGCACTGATTTCGCTGAGGAGCCGGGAGAGGCTGCGTTCTACGGGCCTAAGATTGATTTCGTTGTCAAAGACGTCATCGGTCGTGAGTGGCAGCTCGGAACAGTGCAGGTGGATTACAATTTGCCGGAACGATTTGGTCTCGAATATATCGGTTCAGACAACGCCTCGCATCGACCTGTCATGATTCATCGGGCTCCGTTTGGTTCGATGGAGCGTTTCGTCGGAGTCCTGATCGAGCACTTTGCGGGGAAGTTCCCCACCTGGCTTTCTCCAGAGCAGGTGCGAATTTTGCCGATCTCTGAAAAGTTCGTTGACGATGCTGATGCCGTCTTCAAACAGCTCCGAGAAGAGGGGATTAGGGTCACCGTCGACGACGCCGATGAGAAAGTTGGGGCGAAAATTCGACTTGCTCAGTTGGACAGGGTTCCGTATATGTTAATCATAGGAGCTAAAGAACAGGAATTGAATCAGGTTTCGGTACGCCATCGTGATCGCGGTGATGAGGGCGCACTCGGCCTTGATGAATTTAGGGAGAAAGTGGTCTCAGAGATCCGCTCTCGCAGTTTATGATTAAATTGGTTTTAGCGTCTTTATTTAAGTATGAGTCGGAGAACGTGTTCGTCCGACTTTCTCAAACATTTCGATGTGCTCCTTTCGGGGGGGTATCGCATTTGGGTGGTCTATCCGATAGAGCTCTCAATTTTTTGACAAACCATATATCAATACAGGAGGTAATTCGCTATCGCTAAAAGACCCATCAGACGTAGGCCGCGTGAACCAAGGACGAGAGTTAACGAGCGCATTCGTGCACCGGAAATTCGCGTGATTTACGGGGAGCACAACATCGTGCTTCAAACTCACAAGGCTCTGAAGAAGGCAAAGGAACTCGCGCTGGACCTTGTCGAGATTGCTCCGCACGCGAAGCCTCCGGTTTGCCGTATTGTTGACTACGGGAAGTATAAATACGAACTCTCGAAGCAGAAGAAAACGGAGAAGCCTAAAAAGCGCGAGAAGGAAGTTAAATTCCGTGTCGGCATCGAGCAGCATGACTACGTGAACAAATTGGTTCACGCTGAGGACTTTCTTGCTGCCGGTTTTAAAGTGCGTATCCAGCTTCAGTTCCGCGGACGCCAGATGGCGCACAAGGAGCTTGGTTTCGTTGTTCTGGCCCGGGTTAAAGAGGATCTTGAGGGGGTCGCCAATGTTGATTTGGAGCCGAAGCTCAATAATCGAAACATCCTCATGATGCTTTCGCCTCTCCCGAAAGAGAAGCAGAAGCGTAAGTTCCGTCTCGATGATGAAGAGATTGATCTAGAGGTGGAAGAGGCCGTTATGTCAGCGTCTGATGAGGCTGATGGCTATGAGGAGGACGGCGAAGATTCACACGAGGGCGATGAAGAGGCTTCAGGGGAAGTTGATAACGCTGCCGACGACGCGGATGAGGCTACGGCTGATGAAGCTCCGGAGGCTACGGCCGATGAGGCTGCGGACGCTCCCGACGAATCTAAGGAAGAGAAGAAGTAATTCTCCAGCGGCGAAGCGGTTAAAATGGTTCGCCGACTGATATTATTCGATATAGACGGCACCCTCGTGGATACGAAGGGTGCCGGTCTTGTTTCGTTGCAGAACGGTTTCTTCGAGGCTTTTCCTCAATGCAAAGGGCGCGATTTTCCGCCACTCGATCTAGGTGGTGCGACTGACAGCGGAGTCGCTCATTTTTTGTTCGATCACTTTGGGATTGAGCACTCTCGCGAAACGAGAGAACGCTTTTTCCAATCTTATGCGAATGATCTGGAAGCGACCTTCCTTAATGAAGAGGGGTCCCGGGGCCATGCACTTCCCGGTGTTCTGCGGCTTCTGGACGAGCTCTCAAAGTGTGATCACTACAGGCTCGCCTTGCTGACGGGGAATACGATGCGTGGGGCCTTCATTAAACTGGAGAAGTATCAGATCGATTATCATTTTAAAACGGGGGGATTCGGTGATGATCATGCAGATCGAAATCTCCTTGGCCCGATTGCTCTCGCTCGGGCAAGTGAGGTGCATCGCGAATCTTTTTCCGCGGAACACACACTCGTTGTCGGTGACACGTTGAAAGATATTAATTGTGCGAGAGCGTTTGGCGCAAAGGTGCTTGCGCTGAGCACTGGTGCGGTCGCGCGCGAGGTCCTCGAAGAGGCAAAACCGGATGCTTTTCTGACGAGCCTGGCTGATTCAGCGGACGCGCTCGCTCGAATTGAAATGCTTTTTTAAACTGAGCACCTGTTAGTGCTTTACACTTACCGGAAAATCTGGTCATTTCACATTCGGGTTTCTTAAACCCCACATCCTTTATGAAAAATATTGTTATTGCTTTATTGGTCTCCATTCTTGTAATCGCTGTTGTGAACCTGCTCGTCTCCATATTGAGCGGCGGTGCGTCTGCTTCCAGTGCTACTTACGAATACAAAGCTTTGAACGCCCAGCAGATGGACGCTCTTGGTTTCCGTGCGGTCGCTGATGAAGAAGGGATCGACGTCTCCGAAGAGGGTGAAATTAATTTCCCCAAGGAAATGGTCGATAAAATTGCGAAGGTGAACATGCTTCCCCGCACCATTATTGAAGTCGAGAAGGACGGCGCTTGGGCGTTCGTTACGGTGACAGGTGACAACCATTACCTTTTCCGACGCGCGAAGTAATCGACTTCGTTCAGTCTGTTTTTGAAAGCCGCCGGTGGAAACACTGAGCGGCTTTTGTGTGCCCTTGCCGCAGGGGGGGCTAACCCTCTTAGGTTATCGACCCTACCCTGTCCAGTTCTCCAGCCTCGGGCGCGCTGACTCGAGGCAAGACCGTTGACGCTGGTTTGTATGACATTACCAAATCGCAGGTCGGCATCGAATTCAGGTCCTGAATTCGACTGCCACCGGGCCCTCACTTAGCCAAGTCAGAATCGGGTGAAGGTTCCGTCAGTGAATCATTCCAGGTCTTTGTGTTTTTCTGACTCAGAATTTTAACGCGAATGAGAGCTGATGAGAGCGAATCGGTGCACACACTCCTGAGACGTCGAGACGAAAAAAGGAGGGGTGCGCTTCCCGCCGCGGGGAAGACCTGAGTCTTCGGTCTCATAGGCTTCGCTGGCGGCTCGAAGCACGCCATTCCTGCCCGGCGCAGGCGCTTTTAGTTTTTTGCGTCGAAGTCTCTTGAAAGTCAGGAGGGTAAAGGTTGTTCTCTAAGGCGCCGCGCTCACTCCTGCTTTTTTACGTGAATTTTACAGAGTTGTTACCTGAATCCAACCCGCGCCTTGATCGGTCGAGCTAAGGTTCGTGATTATGAACCGACTCACTCGTTTTAACTCTCTCATCGAGACGGCCTGATACTTTCGAGTGCGGCGGGCGTCTCCGCTTTCACGAGCCTGAATTCTTCTTCCGAAAGATGGCGATAGCGGCGAGGGAATTGCTTCCAGCCATAACCCCAGCGCCATGGCGTGGGAAGTAGGGGCGAACCTCCGATGCGCACTCCGGCAAAGGCAAGCGCGGCGGCGAGGGGATGCCCTGTTTCCCTAATATCTGTCTTAAGCTGTTTGTCCGCCGCGAGACGTTCCGCAAAGGTGCCGCCCTTCCAGTAGACAAAGTCGTGACAGTCACAGGCAAAGCACCAACGTTCGGGGTCCTCCTTCGGGCCATCGGGGAAACGGGTGCATCCGTCCGACTCGAATGGGTCGAGATGCGGAACACCGGTCGTTTTGCAGGCTGGCAGAGCGGCGAGGAGAATTCCGGCGAAGATGATACGAAGCGATTTCACAGTCTTGCTTATTGAGTCGCTTCCTTAGCGCTTTAGCAAGTCATTCTGATAGCGTTACAGGGGGGGCGGTTCCAGAAATATACGCTTCGACTCGCGATTGATGAGTCGCCCCGTCGTGGCAAGGTCCGCGAGAGGAGTCTGAGAACTCAATGACGGGTCCGTCGGGAGCGCTTTAGTCAATGATATCAGCTGGGAGAGAGACCTGCTTTGCGACGGACCTTTTCGAATCCACGGTGATGGAGTTCGGCGACGGCGAGAACCAGCTCGCATGAGTCGTCCCTGAGCAGATTGCTCGCGGGATCGGCGCACGAGATTATCCGGCAAGGTAGAGATTCTGCTTCTCCTTTTAAAAAACCTCGAAAAAAGGTGGGCAATTTTTCATACTATCGGAGTTCTATTAGTAGAGAAATGAGCTTGGAATCAGAGAATAATAATTATGAGCAGTTCGTGAAGCTGTTTAGCAAGCACGAACCGGGGCTCCGGCGATTCGTTCGTTCGCTCATTTATTCCTGGGATGACGTTGACGACGTGATGCAGAATACCGGGCTGGTTTTGTGGCGAAAGTTCTCAGATTTTGATCCCGAAACGAATTTTATGAGTTGGGCGTGTGTCGTGGCGCGATTTGAAGTTCTTACCTGGAAGCGGGACCGGGCCCGCGACCGGCATGTCTTCGATGATGATCTCATCGCGATGTTGGCAGAGGAAGTCGATGCCGAGTGCGAGAAGTTGGTATTGCATCGACGGGCCCTGGATCGTTGTCTCGCAAAACTCCCTGATGAGTTCCGACGAGTCGTCGTTGCTGCCTACGAGCCCGGCGTAAAGCTGAATGAAGTCGCTGAAAGGATTGGGAGTTCCGCGACTGGCTTTTATAAGAAGCTCAGAAGAACGAGGGAGAGCCTCATGGCTTGTATTGAGGCCGAAGTGGCGCGTCAGGAAGGGGGATCGATATGAACGATCCTGAATTCCTGACCTTGTTGGACAGGTATCTGAATCAGATGCTGAGCGCTGAGGAGTTTGCCGTTTTCCAGAATGAGTTGAAGTCTTCCTCGAAGAGGCGAAATCAGCTGGTTTGCTACAGCCATCTTGATGCAGGTTTGATGGAGGAAGGGGGCGCGTTGGCGTTGGAAGAGCCAAACGTGGTGGAAATTGTGAGCAAAAGCATTTCTCATTCGGTTGGCCCGTGGCTCGCGGTGGCGGCGGCGGTTGCGATCAGTGCTCTCACTTTCTTTGGTTTTGCTTTGCATGAAAATACGGAGCCGATGGGGCACGGTTTTGCGGTTCTCACCCGGACCGTTGATCCGGTTTGGAAAAGTGACGCTTACGAAGTCGGGGGCATTATTCCCAAGGGCAGTCTTCAGATTGAGAGCGGATCGCTACAGGTGGAATTTTTTGGCGGGGCCACACTGGTGATGGAAGGACCCGGGAATCTCGAGATTCTGTCAGCGTCTGAGGCATTTTGTCACAAAGGGAAATTGCGAGCGAGCGTTCCCCCGGCAGCGCGAGGATTTGTGATCGATACTCCGAATGGAAAGGTCGTCGATTTGGGAACAGAATTCGGACTGGAAGTCGGTGAGGCCGGCGTCCCCGAAGTTCATGTTTTTGAGGGTGAAGTCGAGATTCATAATTCGCTTGGGGCGGTTCAGACTTTTTACGGAGGTGAAGCGGGCAAAGGAGAGGCGCGTTTTCCCGCAGACGTGAATTCTTTTCTCAGCACTTCGGATTTGAATGCGGAGGTGATTGAGTCAGTCGAATCGAAGTTTTCGGCCTGGCAGCGATACAGTCGTGAACTGAGCCGGGACGAGCGTCTTATTGCTTATTTTCCGATGGGAAATCCGGATCTCTTGCGACGTCGGTTGTTCAACGAGGCTCCGACCGGTTCTGAGATGGATGGAGCGATCGTGGGGGCAAATCGTGTCGAAGGGCGGTGGATCGGTGTGGGAAAAGGCGCGGTTGAGTTTACTCCGACAGGGAGCCGGGTGCGCCTCGCGATTCCCGGCGAATACGAATCGTTAACCTTTGCCTGCTGGGTGAGAATTGATTCCCTCGATCGTGAATACAACGGCCTCTATCTCGCGGATAATTATCAACCCGGAGAATGTCATTGGCAGTTGCAGAAGGATGGTCGGATTCTCTTTTCCTTCCTTCACAGTCCGAAAGTGAACTTTAAATCCCTCTCGCCTGTCGTCTGGGACATTTCAAAAAGTGGTCGATGGCTTCATCTTGCTGTGACGCTCGATTTGGAAGCGCAAAAGGTGATCCAATACGCGAATGGCGAAGTCATTTCTGAGCATCTGATTGATGAGAAATTCCAGATCGGAAAAACCCGCTTCGGCCCTGGCGAACTCGGAAACTGGGGCTTCCCCAGCTCTCCGGATAAAGAATCGTTCGCGATCCGTAACCTGAATGGGCGTATCGACGAATTTGCTATATTTGCCGAGGCTTTGGACTCTGCTGAGGTTTTAGAAATGTACACGATTGGAAATCCCCAATGAAAATATCTTTTATTTTTTTAATTATCGTTTTGTCAGTCGGTCCCGTACTGGCAAACGAGCCGAGTGAAGGTGAGAAACTGTTCGCCCTGCGCGTGAAGCCTCTTTTTGCAGAGAAGTGCAACGCCTGCCATGGCGATGAGCCGGACAAGATCAAAGGTGAGTTCGATATGCGGACTCGCGAGGCGATTTTAAAAGGCGGCGATTATTTTGCTGAAGACGTTCTTTTACCCGGGAAAGGGGAGGATAGTTTTCTCTATATTCTCACGAAGCGCACTGAGGAGGACTATGAGATGCCACCGAAAGAGGCCGATCAACTTTCCGAGGCGCAGCGGTGGTGGATCCGAGATTGGATCAATGCGGGCGCGCCGTGGGTGGGTGATGAGCGTGTTGCTTTGATCCAGGAGAAGTATGCTGAGGGGGAGCAGGTCGCTACCTCGAAAGCCCTTTCCGATGACTGGCAAAATCGTCGTTATGAGCCCGGGAAGTTGTGGGCGTATCGACCTCTTAGCGTTTCCGAGGTGCCGGCGAAGAAGCACCCCGTCGACTTTTTTATCGAGAGAAAGCTCAAGGAGAGCGGCCTCATCGCGGCTCCTTCGGCAACGCCGGCTGAGCTTGCGCGACGACTCAGTTTTGGTCTCACGGGATTGCCACCGAAGCCAAAGCAGCTTGTTGATTTTCAGAAAGCCTATTCTGAAGATCAGAAGAAAGCGGTAAACGAATTTGCAGCGGAGTTGATGTCGGCCCCGCAGTATGGAGAGCATTTCGGACGTCACTGGATGGACGTAACGCGCTATGCTGACACCGCCGGATTCGCAAATGACTACACGAGGCCCAACGCCTGGCGTTATCGGGACTACGTGGTGCGCTCTTTCAATAACGACAAACCCTATCCTGAGTTCGTCAAAGAGCAGCTTGCAGGCGACGAGATCGATGAAAGTGACTCTGAGCATCTCATTGCGACGGGGTTCTTGAGAATGGGGCCCTGGGAGCAGACGGGAATGAGTGTCTTTCGTGAGACTCGTCAGCAGTGGCTCGACGATGTCACCGATGCGACAGGGCAGGTGTTTCTCGCTCATGCAATGCAGTGCGCGAAATGCCACGATCACAAATTTGATCCCCTTCCGACACGCGATTACTACCGCATGATGTCGGTCTTTTCGACGACCCAGTTCGCTGATCGTGATGCCCCTTTTCTGGAGGCGGAGAATAAGACAGGCTTCACCGAGACGACTCAATGGGTCAAAGCAAAACTGGCTTCCTACCAAAGTCAGGAAAAGGCTCTCATGGCGAGG
>Ga0222668_1001270_pt1 | contig 11923 bp, 21 predicted proteins | sample AntAcemetagen728_FD_179823 | JGI IMG/M metagenome (GOLD analysis project Ga0222668, IMG submission 179823) | Saline water microbial communities from Ace Lake, Antarctica - #728 | ecosystem: Environmental > Aquatic > Non-marine Saline and Alkaline > Saline | place: Antarctica: Ace Lake... | reverse complement strand
TGTTGACGCGGGCGGCAATAGCTGGTAATTGTAGGTTATAGAAACACCAACCGGAGAAACCGACCATGACCGAGCAAGAATATGAAATGAACGCCGCTGCAATCGCCACCGCCATCTGGGAAATCAGCACGGGCAACGGGCGCGACCTGGACGAGGAATTGCACGATAGTCACATGCAGAACTGCCACGACGCTGCAGCTAACACATACATCGACGACATCACCATTGATGAATGGCAGGCGGATGCGCTGGCTCAGGTCCAGTCCGCAGCTATCGCGCGCGGGTGCATCTGATGGCATACGGAACAGCAAACCACAACGGCGAGGATGTGGAGGTGGTGTTTATTGCCACCGGCGTTGTCACCGACTATGGCGTGGACCGCTCACCCACTTGGATCGAGTGGGATAATGTGGAGATCAACGATCTGACGATACTGGGGGTTGCGGTCGATGTGTCAAAGCTGCCGGTTGATCTGCAAGAGGCGATCTATGCGCTGGCCGACAATCTCGAATTTGAACAGGAGGATCCCGACTATGACTGACAACAAACACCCTCGCTTTGCCAACCTGCGCACCGGAGGCAACATGCCCCGCAAACGCCCAGGCTTGATCCGCGACGTCATCAGTCTGTTACTCATCATCGCCATGTGTGTGGCGTTTTATGTGGTGACACCGTAAACCGACCATCCTGCCCGTCGTGCTGTATGCTCATAGCGCACCATCCAAGATAACCAATATCGGCAGGCAAAGCGCACGGGCGGCAGGCAGATCATCGCCAGCCAATGCACCGGCACACGGTCCAACAAACGGAGCGCTGGCGTCAATTACCGCCGCCGCGCTGCCGGTCTGCAATGTCGTGCAACCGCTTAATCCTGCCAGCATCACTGGCACCAATCCCCAGGTCTTCAATGTCAATCTCCTTGCGCTTAGCGATGTAGCTTCGGGCCTCAGCGTTTTCCGCTTGTGTTATGGCGTCACGGGTGGCGTCTCTGCGCGCGGCCATGATGATGCCCAGAAAGGCAAGGACCGCCACCCACGCGCCTAGAATCCACCGCACGGGGCGGCTGGAAAGGATTGCGGCGATCATGTCGCCCACCCATACCGCTTGGCCATCGCATAGACGCCCTCAACCGCCGCACCCATGCCCAAAGACAGCACCATCACAGCGTCGGGATCCATTGCCAGCATCTCACCTGCCTCTGATCCGGCCAGGTATCCAATGCCGTAGCGCAGGATGATCCGCGCGAAGGGGCCAAAGTCCATCATGTGCGGTTTCCTTTAATAAGGGATGCCAGCAATTCAAGGATACGCGACCATAGGCTTGTGACCGGCGCAGATGTGTCATGGGGCGCAATAGGTGCAGGACTGACCACACCGTCCCACCACGCGCGTGCGTCGAAGCCGGGGCATTGCGTGGCCGCTCCGGGCATGTCGCGGTGGCCTTGAACCTTGGCGTTAGGAAAGCGCCCTAGCAATTCACGGATCAGCGCGATTTGTGCCTTGATCTGGGCCGGGGTCCGATTGTCTACACCGATGTTTGGTGCATCTAGGGTCACGCCACCCTCAACGCAGATGCCTACAGATGCGCTGTTTTCGCCTTGGGAATGCGCGCCCGTTTCAAATCGCCCCGGTTGCGACAGGTCACGGCCAGTCTCAACCATCCCATTTTTGCGTATGAAGTAGTGATAACCGATTTCGCGAAACCCGCGCGCCCGGTGCATCGCGTCAATATCAGCGGCGGTGAAGTCGCGCTCAATAGGCGTCGCGCTGTAGTGCTGCACGATCCAGAGAACCTTGCTGTCTGGCTGATAAGTCATTTTCCCATCCCCCTCAATAGCGTCTTTATGTCTGACCCGATTTCGTCAAGCCTGCGACCACGCGGTCTCGACTGTCTTTCGCGGCTTCCATGTCCTCTTTGCGTTGAGACCACAGCCGTTTAATATCGGCAGCGTTTGCAATCCCCCGCGATTCCAGCCTGATAAACCAAACAATCACGCCGATAGCAGCAGCGATAATTGCCCAAAAGTCGCGCACTAATTCCATCACATTCCTGCCTTTAATAATGCCCCGGGTCTTGGCTGTCTAAAAACCGCCCATCGCCCCAGCCGTTGCGCTTCAGCAGATAACCAAGACTGTAGAGGGAAAACACGGGCAGGATAACAAAGCCGAGGGATAGGAACAAAAATGTACGGACAAACCCGATCACGCTCGTTTGTGCGTATTTGCTTTCCATCAGATTTTCACCTGCGCCGCATAAACAAAAATATCGTCAATCTGTTCCGGCGTGAAACCATCGCTGCCAAGCGCGTCAATTAGACCGTTTGTGCGCCGGATTTCCGTTGCATATTCCCAAGCGATAGCCGCTTTGGGGTCAGCATCCGCAATGGCCTGCACCGTGCCAATAAGGTCAAGTTGCCACAAGGTGACGCGGATTTGCGCGGGGCTGGCAACCATTGTCTCCCGTTTGGCGGCAAGGGCTTCGGCTTTGGTCGGGACGGGTGGCACGGTCAATTCCATGCCGCCAGCAATCGCCAACTGCACCCGCTGGTAGTCCTCATTTGCCGGGTCATTCGGCACGGACATAACCTGCCCACCGATTGTGACCTGATAACCGTTTGCGGTCTGTGTGATTTGCTCAATCATGCTGTCAACTCCGATGTGGCTGAAAGAATGGCCGACTTCGATCTGGTAATAATACTCGTTCCGCTGGTCCATTCCCAAATTGCATGGATACCGTTTGCAGGTTTCGCCGTTACAGAAGCTATGGCCGCGGCGTTCACAGAGGATTCCAATAGAACTGCAACGGTTGGGGCTGCCCTCATTGCAACGGGTAAAAACCAAGTGTGCCCAACGCTCGATGAACCCCCTAACACCCCATCGTGCCTAAATTCCGCATTGCAAATTTGGTAATACCTCTGGCATTTTATAAGTTCTGCGCCATAATCCATCCGCTCAAACGCAGTCGCAATAGTTCCCAATTCAATTTGCGCATCAGTATAAGTGCCACCCGTAAACCGTACAGTAGCATTAGTGCTTGCGGTCAGGGTGAATGTCGCACCTTTTGCGCGCGAAACCCCGTTAACTGTAGCCGTTGCCGTGCCTGTCCAGTTGATAACGTAGGTTCCGCCAACGATGTTTGCGCCCTCAATCACCTGCGAAACACCACCAGCCGGGGCAGTCATTGTGCGGCCCGCGTCATTACCTGAAAACGTCAGGTTTTGGCCGCTGGTGACGACAAACCAACGGTCAAGGGTGAATTGGTTTGCAACAGCCGTTGCAGTACCGCTGACGTAGGCCCGCTCATTGACGCGGCCCGATCCGTTGATGATTAGGTTGCGGCCTGAAAGTGGGGCAAATGCAACGGCAGTTCCTAAATAATTGACAATTAAAGATTTTCCACTTTGCGCCGAAATATCCGGCAACGTGCCAGACAATGCCGTTGCTGCGACCTCCTCTAGCCGCGCCTGCACCCACGGCAAGGCAATTTGCAATTCAGAAACATTCGTCCCGCTTAGCCATGAAAGATAGGCGTCAACATTGTTGTTAAAGTCCGTATCCGATTGCCCCTTTGCAGGAAACGGCAGCGGAAAATCTGTTATAACTGGCGTGGTCATAGGCTCTCAACCTCCAAAATTACGCTTGAAATGCCGCGCACGTCGGCGGTTGTTTGTGCGGGCTTGTTTTTGCTGCCGGGGTTCATGCCGTGACCTGAGCCGCCGCGATGAATAGCGCGTCCATCTGTGCATCTGTATACCCCAGCAGATACCCGAAGAACGCGATGTTTTGACTGTTGCGCTGCCAATCTTGGGCGCTGTCAATTATGACCTTTTCAGCCCAAGTTGCGGTGTCACGATAGGCCAGAACCTTGCCCCATTCGGTTTCGCCAAGGGTTAGGATGCCCTGCAATGGGGATATGACCATGGCCGCGCGGGATTGAGCCAGTGCGATTGCGGGGTCAGGTTGTCTAATCTTGATAATCATGCGCCCACCCCATCGGTTAAATCAGCCTCGTCAACAGTCCATTCATTGCGCCATTCGCGGTCTGTTGGAATGTCAGCCACGTCTACAATCTTGTAGGGCTTGCCCGTTGGCACGTCCTTTGCGGCAATTTCCTCAATCGTTAAACCGCAGTCGGCCGGTATAATAATTGCCACGCCGCCTTCGTCATTCTGGTAGATGATACGTTGGTCCATTGTCTTGCTCCTATCTAAAAAACGACAGTGTAACTCTAGTGCTATCTACCGCACTTGCCGACCCGTTCTTGACATAAATCCGGGCAGCGGATGAAGTAGGTGCGGTGGCGATATTAAATCCGGCAATCACCGGCTTATTATCATTATCATCATCTCCAACATCTGATATGTTTGCCGCCCCCTGAACCATTGCGTAATTCGCATCCTGCATTGCAGTCGTAAAGTTTACCGTGTAATCGCCCAACCCGTTATCCGTGATACTTGACACGTTCCCGCTTGCTCGAATTGCAACCGCTCCAATGCCGTTAAAATTCACCCACGCGCGGCAGGCGTAGAGGGGGGCCGAACCTGCGGCGTTCAGCACGTCAGGAATAGCCGTTCGCGTGTAAGCAGTCGTTGCAAGCAGCGTTGAGTTGTTTCCTGCGGTTTGCGTGGGTGCTCTGGGCGTGCCAGTGAACGTGGGGCTGGCAAGGTTGGCCTTGAGATTATTGGCAGTTGTCACAAACGAAGTCGTTGCAAGCAGCGTTGAGTTGTTTCCTGCGGTTTGCGTGGGTGCTCTGGGCGTGCCAGTGAACGTGGGGCTGGCAAGGTTGGCCTTGAGATTATTGGCAGTTGTCACAAACGAAGTCGTTGCAAGCAGCGTTGAGTTGTTTCCTGCGGTTTGCGTGGGTGCTCTGGGCGTGCCAGTGAACGTGGGGCTGGCAATCGGAGGCACGCCCAAAGTCACCCGCTGCGCCGTCGCATTCGCATCGTCCAGCAACGCCCAGCCCGCCGCGGTCACGTTTGCAAACTCAACCCCGTTAGCCGCTGCGTTTACCCGCACCGCGTCCAAATTTCTACCGGCCAAGGATGGTAGGTTTGCCGCCACCAGTGCAGCCGCCGTGTCGTCAGCGAACACACCGAATGCCACAAGGTCCGGCGCAAATTGCAGCGCCTGCCAGTCAAGAAATGCATCCACATTCGTATCAAAAGCGGTCTGCGCCTGTCCCTTGTCCGGGATGGTTCCTACGAATTGTCTGATTACTGGCGCGGTCATTAGAGCGTTTCCACTTCAAGTTGAACTTTTGTCATTCCGCGAACTTCGCTAACCGTTTGGCACGAACTAACAAAACCATAAGCTAAAAATTCGGGATTGTCATCAGGTCCGGCAAACACCGCCGCCACCCCGTCCAGATCGTCAATGGTACGCCAGAACGGCGCGGCGGTATAGTCGTTAAGGTGGACTATATACCCAACCCGTGAAGCTGGTGTCCGGCGCAACAGAGACGTAAGCGTGCCCTCGGTTTTCTTCACGGACCGGCTGCGCAGCCCGCGCGTGGATTGCGTCTCAACGGTCCCGTACTCGTCGGCAATCCCCATAGCAATCGTGCTGACCGCTGCATCGGAACCCGTGTTAGTGATCGTCACAGTCACCGTCGCCCCGATTGGAATGTTCAAATCAAACGTTGCATACGTCCGCTCAAGAGATTGTGGCACAAAGAACCATCGCCAGAATGACCCCAGATAAGGCGTGCTATCCTGCAAATTATAAGTCACATCCGCCACGTCGCCCGCAGTGTTCAGTGTGCCAACAATTGTGATCTGCGTCCCTAGCAGGCCAAAGAACGCCATCGCAGAAAGCCGTAGCAGTCCGGTCAGCGTGTAAGTGATGCTGTCAGCGCGACTCGTGACCGTTTCAATAACGCGGTATTGATCTGCCCCGAATTGCAGATCAAACGCCGCATAACGATTGGCGGGGCCAGCGTCGAACCACTCGGTGCTGGCTGCCAGCCCCGGCTCTTGCGTGGTGCTGGCAGCTGATACCTCGAACAACCGCTCACCCACCCGTCGCACGTCGCCAAGCGTGTATGTGCCAGCTGTCCAAGCCGTTTCAAGCACCACGTTTGTGCTGTCGATGTTGCCCTCGGTGATGGCAAAAGGTTCAATGATCCGCAAGGTCATAGCGTTTGCTCCAACTGGAATGCCAGCGTGTCGTCTGCCGCGTCGGCCCCGCGTCCCGTGTTGCCCGCCGTGATTTCCGACGTGGACACAAGCCGTTCCATACTTACGTTAAGCGCCCGCAACTCGGCGCGCAACTCAGCATCCGATTGCTGGGGCGTAAACAACTGGCTGTTGCTGGACCGCGACAAGCCCCTGACATAATCCTGCCCCGTTGCAAACAGGTCTTCATTCACCAAAGACCGCAAGCTGTCGCCCAGCGCGTCGGCCCCGGCGCTGATTTCTGCAAAGGCGGGCGACAGCTGCATCAGGGACGCCACCAGCCCGCTATCGCCCAGCGCGTCGGCCTCATCCACCAGCGCCCGGAACGCGGCCCGCGTGGCAGGCAGGGTATCAATCCCAAGCGCCAGCATTTCAATGGAAAGCAATTCCGTTGCCCGAGCGATACGTTCCGCGTCGGTGAAGAAATTCTGATAATAGGACTGTGACACCGCTTGGGTCAACCCCGCAAGATCATCAACCGCTTGGGTCAACCCCGCAAATGCCGGGGAAAGCATGATCAGCCCCGCCGCCAAGTCGATATTGCCCGCAAGCTGTGCGCTGTCCACAAGACCCCGAAACGCTGCCCGGTCCTGTGGAATTGCACTGACGCCCAATGCGGCCAAAGAAGCCGCAAGCCGTGACGTTGCATCAGCCCGCTTTTCCTCGCCCGTATAGAACGCATCATAATAAGCCGCCGTGGATGCCGCGAAATTATCAAGAGAACCGAACAGGCTTGCAAACGTATCAGCCGCTGCCGCCCCTGCCAATGAAACGCCATATGCCGAAAAGCCCAGGCTTTGGAACACGTCGTTTACAACGGTAAGCGACTGCGCCAGCCGCGATATAGCAACCATTGCGCCCTCGCCGTCTTTTTGCAGCGCCTGCAACCCGGGGATCATGCCCGCAAAGGCATCACCCAGCCCTACAAATGCGTCCGTGACGGCCTTTTGCGCGTCCGCATCAGACATGCCCTTAGTCGACACATTGATTGTGTGGGCAAAGTTGTCAAAGGTGGATCCGGCAATGCCCAGCAAAGCCGCCGCGTCAACGATGCCGCCCTGAATTTCCCCAACTGCCTTAATCAGCGGGTTTGCGATTTCATCGCTGGCGTTTTGGAAGCTGGTTCGCACCTTTTTGGACAAGCCCCAAAACCGCTTGGTTTCGATGGTTTTGAAAGTCTGCACCAGCGTGCCCATGCCGTCGACTGTCAATTTCAAGCCTGCGTCAAGTTCCTTGGTTTTCTTTTTGAAGAACGAAACCACCAAGATAACCGCAAGCAATGGCGCTGCAATAGCCCCAATCGCCGTGGATATGCCCGCCAAGCCGCCAACCGACAGCCCGCCCGATACAGCGCCCGTAAGCCCGCCCAGGCCCCCGTAAACGCTTGTCATGAACCCTGCGCCAAAGTTTGAGCCGATGGTGCCCAGAACGCCGCCAATGCCGCCCAGCATCCCGCCGCCGCTGCCCAAGCTGCCAAGCATCCCCAATGGCCCGCCACCGCCGGCCGCGCCCGCAAGAGCCTGCGTTGCCCCTCCAACACCGCCGCCACCAATACCCAAAGACAGCATGACGCGGTTCTTCAGGTAAAACGCGATGATCTGTTTCAGCGTGTCCTTGGCGATGTTCAGCAACCCCTTGAAGCCACCCTTGAACCCGTCAACCATCCAATCAACCGCGCGCCCGATCCCGCTGACAACCATACCCTCGATTGCGTCTGCATATGCTTTCACGGCCTTTTCGGCTTCGGTCATTTCAATGGCCAGTTCTTCAATGTTGCCAGCAGCTTTGCCCGATGCGACGCCGGTTCCTGCAACATGTTGTTCAAGGTCGGACACTTCGACGGCCAATTGCTTGACAATTTTGGACGCTTCAATCTTGACGGCGTTGCCCTTGCCGACGCGGCGGTTTAATTCTGCCTCAGCTTCGTTAAGTGCGTTTGCAGCCTCTATCGCCGAACGATGCGCGGCTTCAAGTCGTGCCTGTCCGGGGTTTACCATCCCTGGAAGGAACGCGTCCTCTACTGACGACTGTGTAAATGCAGCCTGTGCGTTGGCCTTGGCTAACTCAAGCTGTGCGCGGGCGGCCTCAAATGCACTACTGGCAAGCGAAAGGTTGTCGTTTGCCAGCGCGACGGTTGCGGCAGACGTGGCAGGTAAGTCAGATGTAGCAAGCAGCCCCAACTCAATTCCCAGTTCAGATGCAGCCAACGCGCTGCCGTCCATTGCAGTAGATGCTGTGTTGCCATTGTTGCGAAAAACAACAAATGCAGCCGCGGCTGCACCAAGAATACCCCATACAACACCTAGCGGTCCGCCAAGCGCTATTACAGCCAGCCTTGCAATATTTACTGCCCCTGTGAAAACGCCTGTTGCAATGGCCGCTGCCGACATGCCGCCAGTCATTGCAAGAAGCCCCGCCACCGCTCCGGGAATAGCTGTGCCAACAAGGCCCGCAATCGCGACGACAACATAATCGATGTTATCAGCCGCAAGTTTTGCGATGCCAGCGACAGATTCAACAGCAGGCACAAGGATAGTTAGCGCGGCAGACCCGAGATTTAACATCAAAACATGCAATTGGCCCATTGCCACGCGCAACCGTTGCGCGTCGTCGTCGGCCATAAGGCCAAAGGCCGTTGCAGTCGCCCCGGCCTTTGTCCCCATGTCCCCGAGGATGTCCGCGAGGAACCTGCCCGCTGCGCCCGAGAGCGACAGGGCGACAGTCGTCGCCTCAACCGATCCGAACAGGGTTTGCATCGCCTCGGAGCTGCCACCTGTCTTGCGCGTCACATCGGCCATGAACTCTGAAAAGCCAACCGCCTGCAACCCGGCAGCATTAAAATCAATACCAAGCTCTTTTGCCAGATCGGATGCCTGCTTTGACGGACCAAGAACCGCAGTCATTGCAGCCCGCATACCGGTCACAGCCTCAGTTGTCGCAATACCGCTTTTGGTAAGCGCAGCAATGGTGGCCGCAGTTTCATCAAAGGTGACGCCCAAGTTTTGTGACAATGGCAGGACCTTACCAAGGCTAGACGCAAGTTCACCGATTGTGGTTTTACCTGCTTTCATCGCAACAAACAGCGCATCGCTTGCGTCCGCAGCAAGCAGCCCCTCCGAAGCATAAATGTTGGTTGCCGTGGTCAAAATGTCGACCGCAGTCGTGACGGATGTTATACCGCCAATGGCCAGTTGGTTGGCGGTGTCCAGCAACTCTGTGGCTTGTGCCGCTGATCCAGCACCTGCGGAGATGGCTTGATAGAAGCCTTGCGCCTGCGCAGTTGCCGTTCCGCCGTAGGTTGCGGTCAGGTCTTTTGACGCCTGTGTAACGATAGCCATCTCGGCGGCATTGCCATTCAGCAGGGTCGAGGTCTCTGCCAGTGCCGAGCCGAAGGCCAGTTGGTTGCTAATGGTAGTGACCATCGCAGCCCCTATTGCAGCGACCGACACGGCTGCGGCTGCCATGGCAACAGCGGCACTAGCCGCACCTCGGGCCATGCTGCCGATTGTACTCGTCGCACCAGTGGCCGAACGGCTCGCCCCGTCACCGGATCGGGCAAACTTGTCCAGATCATCGCTGGCCGTCCGCACGGGTCGGCTGTCAACCTGTAGTCCGACCGATGCCATGTCATCCATGCGGCTTACTCCCGGAACGGCTGTGGCGTGTTTTTGCCATTCGACTCAAACAATTCACTTGCATAAACCCCGCTCATTTTTTGCAGCCATTGCGCTTCGTCGCCATCAAACTTCAGCCCCACATTTGCGGCCCACGCCTGAATTTCTAAATGGGACAGGGCCACCGGCCCCATCCCGCCTTGCATTGTTGGCCCGACATCCATCAGCCATTCCGCAAGATAAGCACGAAATGGCAGTTCAGGAAAGTCAGGTTCTTCATTTGCTTGCTCCAAAAAACTCCAACGCGTCTGCTTTATGTCCTTTGGCTGTGCACATAACCAAGCGTGCTGTCGTGCCCAGAGACAAAGCGCCTCTAGGCTTGTGCGAAAAAATTGGCCCGGTCATTCAAGAACTCAGTCACTTCGTCCAATATTGACGGATATTTGCGATAGATCGCAAACGCCGCTTCTTCCGAAAACTCCACAGGCTTCCCGTCAAGGCTCAGGTTTTCCCAGCCGATGGTCGCATCAACGGCGGTCTGAATAATTCCCTCTTGCCCTTCATCGATCAGCGCACCAATTTGCGCCTCGGTCATTTTGGCGAAGTCCATCTTGCCGCCGCGCCGCTTCAGGATGCTGGTTGCGCGCTTGCGGGCTTTGGCCTTTGCCGCAGGGGCGTCAGGGCCGAGCAGGTTGAGGCGCATGGGCTTGGACGCGTCGGGCGTGCCGTCCTTGCCTGTAACGTATGCCGGCGCGTCTGTGCGGAGGTTTGTGAGGTGCAGCCAAGCGCCATTTTCTGATGCTGATACTGAGTCGAAACAATCCATGGTTTATATCCTTTGGTTTAGGTTAAATTCGGGGGGTGCGGTAAACCACGCCTCACCCCCCTAGCCTGCGGGAGTTGCAGGATTACGACGCGGCGACTTCCACATCGGCGCGCGTGAACTCGATATTGCAGCTTGCCATGTTGACCGACCCGACCGACTGGCCGCGCGGGAATGACATGACCTTGCCCATGATGTAACGGATCGTGCCGTCGCTGCGGGTTTCGCGAAAGCTGATTTCGTCCTTAGACGCCAGCGCGGCAAGCAAGATGATCTGGCCAGCATTGGCAGAGTCGTAGCCAAGCGGAACCGTGATCGAGCCATAATTCAGTTCGCCGTGGAATTTGTTCACGATGCCGGTTTTCAGCGGGGTAAACGTGACCGCAGAATATGCCGCGCCAAACTCGGGAATTTCGGACGCCTCTCCCACCTCGGTCCACGACAGCGCGACGTATCCGGCTGCGTCGAATGTTGCGGGGGTAGCTGCCGAGACGGACAGAAACCCGCCGATGCCTTCAGTAAGTGCCATGATATTTTCCTTTCATGGGCGTGGATAGGCGGGATGCCTATTTCAGGACCGGGACAAGACCCGATGTAAATTCAACCAGAACTTCGCCGTCCGCCTCAGTGGCATCAACCACCGTGCCGGAATAAGTGACGCCGTTGGACATTGCGAATTGCAACACGTCGCCAGCCTTTGGCGTTCTGCCGCTGTAGATCATGGCAGGCGTTGTGCCGGTTGGCGTAGGCATTGTAACGATGCGCGCGCCAAGGATTGGTTTGGTTTTCATATTTAGACGCTCCTTTGAAAGATTGCGCTGCAACGGATCGACACGTTCTTGCGAAAGTATGTGCCGTCCATCGCGCCGGGTTGTGGGTCGCCCATGTCTGTCACCTGAATTTGACCGTCTCCGGCGGATAGTATCAGGTCAATGGGGAATTGGTCAATAATGCGCTGCGCCTGGTCGTCGGCCTCATCCTCGAACGTGCCCTCGTCCACAAAGACCGCCACAAACAGCCGAACGACCATCCGGCTTGACTTGGACAGGCCGAAACGCTCCGGCGGGGTGGTGGTAAAATATGCCAGCCAATACGGCGGCTCAGGCGTGATGTATTGCAGCGACGGCGTGTCATAAACACCCGGCGCATTTTCACCCCATACAATCGGCGGCGCGGATGGCGTGGCGGCAAGGCGCGTGCGTAGCGCGGTTTTGATGTCTTTGTGGTTCATCCGACCCGTGCCTTTGCTTTTGCAATAGATGCCCGCACAATCGCGGGCCATTGATCAACGGCGCCCTCGACAAAGTGCGCGCC
>Ga0222668_1001261_pt1 | contig 11975 bp, 15 predicted proteins | sample AntAcemetagen728_FD_179823 | JGI IMG/M metagenome (GOLD analysis project Ga0222668, IMG submission 179823) | Saline water microbial communities from Ace Lake, Antarctica - #728 | ecosystem: Environmental > Aquatic > Non-marine Saline and Alkaline > Saline | place: Antarctica: Ace Lake... | reverse complement strand
TTCAATCCACGGAGACATAATTCTATTTTTACTTGACGACTTTCTTCCGTAAATTTTACAACTCCGTGATTCGGAAACACTGCAACCGCTTTTATCATTATTATTCGTTATATTATTTAAATATTAATAGGAACGAATAATAATGATTAGCATTTTAATGCCTATATACAACGGCATAGAATTTATAGGAGAATCTATACCCACTATACTATATCAAAGTTTTCAAGATTGGGAATTGATTATCGGGGTGAATGGTCACGAAAAAGATTCACCTGTATACAAAGAAGCCTTGACATGGGCGAGCGACCGCATACGCGTATATGATTTATATAACATAAAGGGCAAATCGGACGCTCTTAATGAGATGATACACGTTTGTACGTACGATTGGATTGCTTTGTTAGACGTCGACGATAAATGGTTGCCACGAAAACTAGAAAGACAGATGATGTTTAAAAACTACGACGTAATCGGTACCCAATGTAAATATTTTGGCGATCTAAATACGAGTCCTTCTATTCCGTACGGCGATTTAAAGGATTATAATTTCTTATTATCAAACCCAATCATAAATAGTAGTTGCTTAATAAGAAAAGAATTATGTCTGTGGAAGGATCGTTTTGTAGGGTTGGAAGATTATGATTTGTGGTTAAAATTATGGAGACAAGGAAAAACCTTTTATAATATATCTGACATACATGTTTTACACCGAATTCATACACAAAGCGCATTTAACGCGAAAGGCAATCATTCGAATGTAAATCATTTACGATCTTTGTATAAAGACTTTATACATTCAACCACCAAGTCGACCACGCCAATTTAAATCTCAAATCGGATTCATAAAAATACTTCATGTCTATGTGTTTATACGCTATCTCCAATGTTTTTTTTAATTCTATACTTTCTATTTGTTCCGGTTTCCAATGCGGGGAAGGTATAATATTTTTTACATACACGATCCCGTCGTCATTTTGGCAAACCACAAGGAAGACCGCGTCTTTATAGCCGTAAAGAGATTGAGGCATCCACGCCATGTAATAATCGTCCTCTTGTCTGTGCTCTTGAATATAAGACTCTAATTGATTTATTTTATGAACAATCGGTTCGTGGTGAATAAACAGGCGGTCCGCCGTGGTTACATAATCGTTCAATATATGATCGAGCCATCTTCTACTAAGATACGACGCCTGAGAGGGTTCGATTCGTATTAGATCTTTTTTGGGGTTTCTAGAAGATGAATATAAAGCACTTAGAACTAGATGCATAATTTTCATTATGTATAATCCATACATTTAATCTTAAGTATATTTTTTTACAATTTGTCTCATAATAGGTTCTACAAAAAATTGTATTTCTTTTAGCGCCGCCTTATACTCTTCAGGCGATACGTCTATAAAACACAATTGTTCGGCGCGCTCAAACTTTTCCATTAATTTTAAATACGTTGGATATCCTGGTACCAAGCGTTCTATCGAAAATTTGATTTGATGGTCGTATAAGGTAGATTTGTGTTCGCGGATATATTCTATATACTCTAGTTTAGGCGTTTGTGTTTCATACCACCGCCCATCCGCTTCTTTCTCGTATTCCATATTACAAGTAGACATATTAACCTTTAGAATTTCTTTATTCTCTAATAAAACAGAACACGTATCTTCATTTATACAATAACTTAAATCCCATATTTCTCTATAAGGCAATTCGATAGTTCCCAATCGCCTATTTTTACTACATTCATAATAAGGACCTTGGTATATATGTAACGCATAGCATTCTTTTGTAAGCGGCTTTATTGTATTGGGCAGTCTATGAAAGAGTCCGTCTAAATCAAAACCAATGGGGTCCATTATAGGAGACCTTAAAAATCAAACGCAGAATCAAACGCGTCTTCTTTCCCCGACTTTTCGGCTAAGGAATATTCCGAGACACGCGATTCAAAGAAATTGGTTTTTTGCTCTAAACTAATCAATTCCATAAAATCAAACGGATTGTTGGTTTTGTATATTTCTTCGCATCCTAATTGTAACATCAATCGGTCGGCAACGTATTCGATGTATTGAGTCATTAAATCCGAATTCATTCCGATTAATCTACATGGCAATGAATCTACAATGAATTCTTTTTCAATCACGACCGCTTCTTCTACAATCTCGCGAATTTTCTTCTTATTGATTTTTTTCTCTAATTTGTGAAATAAATAGACCGCAAATTCGGTGTGCAAGGCTTCGTCGCGAGAAATCAACTCATTCGAAAACGTTAGACCGGGCATAATCCCGCGTTTTTTTAACCAATAAATCGAACAAAACGCGCCTGAGAAAAATATACCTTCCACACACGCAAACGCAACCAAACGAGTAGAAAAATTGGATTTTTTATCGTTAATCCACTTCATTGCCCATTTCCCTTTTTTTTCAATACACGGGAAGTGTTGTAACGAATGAAATAATTTATGTTTTTCTGCCTCGTCTTTAATGTAAGAATCAATCAATAAACTATATGTCTCAGAGTGGATATTTTCCATCGCAATCTGAAACCCATAAAAGGCGCGGGCTTCCGACAATTGAACCTCATTCATAAATCTTAATCCTAAATTTTCTAAAACAATCCCGTCACTCGACGCAAAAAACGCTAAAATCATTTTAATGTAATATTGTTCGTCGGGTTGTAACTGGTTCCAATGTTTTAGGTCTTTTGACGTGTCAATTTCTTCCGCTCGCCAAAAGCAGTCGACTTGTTTTTTATACATTTTCCAGATGGTCTCGTCGGCAATAGGAAACATTACAAAGCGATTTTCATCTTCGGTCAAAAGAGGATCAGAGGACATGTTAAATATACTATAGTATTATATTTATTTTGTTTTAATATAATACTATGGAAATGTCGGAAGAAAACTATCGTATTGAACGACAACGATGCTTAAAGCAAATGATTCAATACGAATTGAAAAAGGACCCCACTTTTTTGCATCCTTTCTTAAAATTAAAGTCCTATTTACAAAATAAACCACAACACGAAAAAGACAAGGAACTTATTGAAAAATATTTAATCACTATATAATGGAACGTATAACTCTATATACTTTATTGGCGGTCACGCTATGGTGTCTATATTATTTTATGGTTACACAAGATCACTTCAGTTTGATCGTCTTTATCTCTTCCATCGCAGCATTTCGTCTGTGTGTGGAAAATATGAACGTGGTATTGTTGTGTTCTTTAGGCGTAATAGTCTTAATCCATCGTTTGCCCTTGCCGGACAATTTGGCTCAAGATATTCCTTTAAAAAACGAAGTGGTCTATTATGATCCAAAGCCTGTTCTATGGCTAGATTTAAATTGGGGAGACATACGCGATATCCTTTATAATTGGGAGAAGTCTATACCTTCCGTCGAATGAAGATTAACAATACCAACAAAATACTAAATAAATATTGAAGAGACACTAGACCTGAGAAAATTCCTTCGTAATAGACAAAATATTTTTGCCATTGGTTCGCGCAATCGCAATAACTTTTTACCGAATGATAAAAATGATATACGTTATATGTCATATAACTGTGGATGCCTAAAATCAACGCAAGGGCGCCCACGAGCAAAAGGCTTTCCGCCGAAGAAGGCTTACCGCCTTTTTGTCTATTTGAGACTACAAACATAAACATTAGTAGCGAGATTAAGTCTAATAACAAATAAAATTTCATATAATCCACATTCAACTCTTTTTTCTTATTAGCAACAAAGCACGGGCAGGTACTTATTTCTACTAAATAGTAGTACGTATACAATATAATCACAATCATGGCGCCCGAGATAAGCGCAAACAAAATCATTATATTATAAGAATATATTAATAAATATTCAAATTTTCACCGCCTATCTTTTTTCCTTTCATGTGATTTTTCATGTGATTTTTCTTCGTGCTCATGCGCCTCCCTGTGCGCTTCGGTCCGCGCTTCGGCATGCGGTTCGACATTCGGTTTGACTTGCGGTTCGACTTGCGCTTCGACATGCGCCGCTTTTTGTGTACATATCCGCCCATTTGGGGTAGCGTTTCTCCTTCCATCGGCACGTCCTTCATATATATTATACGCGATATTATATTTTTACAAAACATTCCTTTTTAGAAGAATTGGCTTCGCTCCTAAAATATCGGCTGGCGCTTAAAAATGTTTCTATGCTATATTTTTTTTTAGAATAATAGGCGTTTCTTTTTTTGGATTGGCTGAGAAAGACGCTATGCGGGTCTACAATATCGATCACTAATGGCGTGGCGTGTTTACTACGCAAAATTCTCCCTACACTTTGACAGACGTCGGATTTAGGGGTTGCCATAAATAGCGTGGTCAATGTTTTTATATCCAGTCCTTCAGACGCCATGGCGTAGGTCGCGATAATAATTTTTTTAGATTCGCTTTCTTTTAACAAGTGTTCTTTCATACCCCCTAAATAAAATCCGACGCTTGGTTCAAAACATTTGACCGCATCGTATAATTCTTGAAGGAGACATTTATTGTGCGCTAAAATCATCATTTGTTGGTCTGGATTTAGTTTGAATTCTTGGCGAATAATATCTACTAAAAAAGCAGTCCGTTCTTTACACGCACAAAGGGCGCTAATCATACAAGAATATAAAGGGCTACCCTTAAAATCTGTTTTTACCTTTTCAAATAAATCGTCGTCTTCGTAATGAATTTTTTTTACATTTACACTTACGCTTAGGTCTGTTTTTTCTTTATGAATGACGGGTCCAATAAAATGCTTAAATACCTTGGTCAATCCGTCTTTACGCGTCATCGTTCCACTTAATCCTAAATTATAATTGCACACGATTTGTATCATAATATTAGAAAACACTTCTGCGCTCAAATGATGGCATTCGTCGAAAATACACAACCCGAATGTCGCCCAAACAGAATCTTCGTAAGTCTTAGACGATAGACTTTGTAACATACCTAATACAATATCCTTTCCTTCTATGTCTATGTGATCGCCTTGAATTCGTCCTACTTTAGCCCCCGGCAAAAATTGCTCAATACGCTCGATCCATTGGCTCATTAAAAAACTTTTATGCACTACGACTAAGGTTTTCTTCTTTAATTGACTAATGATATGTAGTGCCATCACGGTCTTTCCTTTACCAGGCTCCACGTCCAATAAACCACCACCGCTGTCTCCTACATGCTTTATATATTTGTCAATAATGGCGTGTTGATAATCAAACAACTCGCCGCAAAAGTTGACCTCAATGTCTTCGCCTTTAGACAATATATTGGTTTCGCAAGGTCCAAACTTCTCGATGCCATAATATCGCGGCAAATATATTTTTTGTTTGGATTCCCTAAAAATAGGATACGAGGTGGTCAAATGAGTAGAATATGGTTTTACATTCAGTTCATTCCGGATAAGATTTAATTGTTTGGGTGTAAGTGTTTCTTTATACAAAGAATAGCCTTTTTTTCCTAAATAGGACATTACACTATATGATATTATAGGTTTAACTTTTAAAAAATATAATATAAATATAATGAAACGAAAACAACAAATGACCTTCTTTAAACCCGAACCCATTTTTACCCTTGAAAATGGAATAGGGCTTCTTTTAGCCCTGCTCATTATATTTGATTTAAAAGTCGAAAAGAGACTTTCCGTTTTACTCAATACGCCCTTAGGCATAGTATTTTCGATGGTGGTGGTACTATTGATGTTTATATTCTTAAATCCGATTGTAGGAATATTGTGTCTAATTTATCTATACGACACCATTCATACGAGTGAATTGTCGACGATTATAAGAGACGCTAAATTGAAGGTATACAACGAACCAAAACAAACCGAATTAGAAGAAAAAATAATCCGCGATAGAAGCCCTATCTTACACGAAGGGGAAGACAATAACGTATCGTTTCAGCCATTCACGGCTGATATTACGGATAAAAATTTGTATTAAGTTAAAAATTTGTATTAGACCGCATTTTTTGAATGATTTTATAGATTAAAAACATAAGAAAGAATAAAATGAAATAGGAACCCGACGTTTGGATAAAGCGATTCATTTGTTCGGTCGGTTTTATAATAAACACAGATTTATCTGAATTGGTTTCATCCACGGGCTCACAATTTATATAAATTTCATTGTTCGCGTAAGGTGTGGTAAGGGTAGATACTTTTAAAGCGGGGCTTTCTGAAATCGTAAGGGGCAAATCTTGTGTAGTAGGTGTGTCGGATGCACTCAAGGTCATAGGTTTTATTTTTAGAACGGCATGTGTATAAAGGATGAACGTAGCCATTTTATTATTGACACCGGTTGTTTTATAGGAATAATATGTGTCGTCGAGTGAAATATAATGATTTAAATCGTGTAAAGTCACTACACCTTCTTTGCTAAATAAAGTGTTTATTTCCGTGTCTTCGTTATGGTCTAGGAGTGGTATGGATATATATAAATAGGTGTCTAATACATAATTTTTACATTCTATCAATAAACTATGCGAAGAAGTGTTTATGTCGTCTACGATGTCTTTTTGTTTTGTAATATAAATTCCCTGAAAGGAATATTCCGTAATATCAAACAATACATTGGCGATCTGATTCGGAACTAAAACCGATAGATATTTAGAACCTTCTAATTTAGGCGGTCTCGTAGAATTTTGAGACAAATCCACCGACGCCGCGAAACTATACGTTAAATTGGACTTCCTCGTGGAACCATCTGAACGAAATTTATTTGGAAAGGTAGATAGTGTAGACATATAATAATAAATTATATTATATGCTAAATTATTCAGATTTTGTTTATTTAATTGCTTCCCCCGAGAGTTACGAAGCGAGTCTGCTCGAATTCGTGGACTTGTTTAAGCAATATGGAGAGCCGTCCGCTAAAATCGAGGAGAAACATCATTTGAACTCGGAACGCTTTTATGAAATACTCACTCGGATAATGCAAGAGGTTGTCTCGGACCATGATTTAGAGAACCAAATAAAAACCTTAAAACAACGATTGATACAGAACAAAATTAAGCTATACATAACTTTATAAAATATTGCTTAGATACCTTTCGATGACTTTTAAACTCTTTACAATATATTTTATACAATTCTTCGGGGTCTCCTTTAGAAATATACGGCTCTAATTCCTTTTTTTTATCCCATAATTTACAACCAATCTGTGTGATATATTTATCGTTATATACTCTATTTGGATAATAAAAATCAATCAAATCTTTGAATACAGACTCGTTCATTTTACATTTATACGAGGCACAATATAAATCATACAATTCAGTCCATTCGTATTCGTCGTCGTCTTCGTATATATAGGTATCCCAAAACGATTTAAAGGTCTCCACATAAGGAAGATACAAACTATAGACGTTTATAAATTTGTTTTGTGTATACGCAATATGCGGAGAAATTAAATGATACAACTCTTGATTCTTTTGAAATACATTTAATTTACCTTCTTTGTTCAAATACGATTTCCATAAAAACAACATGTCTTTTTCATCCATAAAACAATCTTTCTTTTCAAGTATGTAGGCGTCCCGAAACGATTGAATCATGTCTTCTTTTGTGTTGTTTTGTATCCATAAGATGTCGTGTTTAAACTCGCTAGGCAAATGATTTAAGTAGACTTCACTAGACGTATAGCGACAGGAATAATGAATACTAACACAAATCATATTTACAAAAAAGTCGGGCTGTAGATTGAAAAAACTCATATTCAGAGGTTTCATGTTTAATAGTCTAGAAATAGTCGTGTCGTGGTCGGTGTACTTGAATTTGAACCATTGAAAAATATTCATCGTATGAAAATACAAAGAAATATATTTATTGAGTTGTTGTAAAAAAGATTTCATAAAAAAAGGGACAAAATAAATACAATGGTTTTTTTTCATCAAAATATCTCCCACGATCGTCAAGAAATATTTTGCACAGCGTTTGTCTTCAAATAAATTCGGATGAAAAAAAGATAAAATCATCTGTAAGGTGTTGGATTCAGGAATACATTCGGTCAGGTGTTTTGATTTGATTTGTTTTTGTATTTTTTTCATTAGTATGCTTTTCGTATGGGTATCTAACGCATATTGCTCGCGATTTTCGCTTAAAAAATTCAGCACCATATGGATCATATCGTTTTCGTGAAGGATTCTAAATGTAGTATCTTTATATTCTACATATAAGTTGCTGGTTTGAATATAATAATACGAATGCTGTTTAAAAAAAAGGTCTATGATCTCCGTGGGTTGCTTAGGTCGTTCTTTGTAATCGTCTATTATAAATGAAATATGGTTATACAATACTTCATTTTCAAATTCGCCGTGTTTGTCCATAAATTTATTTATTTTATCGTGCGCACAATGTTTAAAATCCATACTATCTATGTATAGGTAAATCGTTTATATAGTTTAAAATAATTCATATATTAAGTATAATGTGTGATAAAATTAACACGAATATAGAAGACTATAGCGTGGAGGATTTATACGCTTTGTTGTCGTTGTCTCGTGAAATAGCGACCAAATCTCTGATACAGCAACAAACCGACCGCTTAAAAACCCAATTTATAGACGCCGAATTTCACACGTTTATGCATAAAGTATCGGACAAATTGACACAATCTTTAAGCAAAGATTGTGGTTACGAAAATAATATTATTAATTTTTCACAAGATAAACAGAGTCACGATATGAATTTAATCAATCCCAATAATAATAAATATTACGAACGCAATATAGTTGAAAAGCTCCTGATCGTAGATACGAAATACAGAGACCAGTTTACGACCGAACCCGCGACAGACTTTACGGTTACCTTACCGAGTGTTATAAAAAATGTAATTAGTATTCAATTGTCGGATATAGAATTCCCGAATACATGGTATCCTTTCGACGAATCGAAAGGGAATACTTTTTTTCATATCAAGATAACTACCGACACCTTATGGGAACGTATTGACATATCGGCACAAACCTATTATTTTGCCAATTTATTTTCTAGAATAAATGAAAAGCTAATAACAAATAACTTTAACATTACGTTTGCTTTGAATCTGGATTTTGCCAACGCGGCAGGGTCGCCCGATGGCACAGCTACCATCACCATTCAATCCCTAAACGATGAAGGCGTTTTGTATGATTTTGACTTTTTTTCAACGGATCCAAACGCGCAATTATACAACGGAAAAGATTATGGTCGTTGTTCTCGCTTTTTAGGGTGGAACTTAGGGTTTCGTAATATAGAGCCAATGTATTATAGCAAAAATACGTATTATTTAAGCGAATCTACTGTAGATTTAGGTGGACCGCGATATATATATTTAATCATCGACGACCACAACAAATATATGAACGAAAGTTTTATTCCTTTTTCAAAAAATATGTCTACCATTAAAGATACGTTGAATATTTTTGCTCGAATATCTTTACAGGGGTCATCTTTTTCATTGTACAATTCAAATAGTTTCTCTGTCTTTTCCGATATCCGAAAATACAATGGTTTAGTAGATTTAAGTCGTATGAGTATCAAATTAACGGACGAATACGGTATGCCTTTGAATTTAAATAACAACGATTATTCTTTCACCATTCGGATAAATACCGTTCAAACAACGTAAACAAATACGCATTTATAGGGTCGTCTTTGTAGTAAGGCTTAACATTTTGTTTTATAGTATAGTCTTCTTTCCATGGAATATATCCATTGTATAAGTCTAAACACATATAAACCAAGGATATCAAGTCGTCTTTGTAGGTGTATATATAAGGCGGACGATGACACGACAGGCTACAATATTTTTTATTGCCAATGAGATGATTCAATGGTGTATCGTTGTAAAATGTAGACAATCCAAAATCAATGATATAGATCTTTCCTTTGTCGATTAGAAAATTATCGGGTTTTAGGTCTCGGTGCACGACGTGTAAAGAATGTAACGAAACAACCACCTCTATTAGGGAATCTATTTTTTCTTTGTAGTTGGGAGACAAAGAGAACGGATCCGATTTATAATCCATAATCATATACAACTGATTGTTTTCTCGGATTATATTTTTTATATACGGAACATAGTCGTAATTCGATTTATTTAAATACATATAAATACGTATTTCATTTTCCAATATTTTTTTAGAGGCTTCGTCGTAATGTGTTTTAAGGATGACCTTATGTTTTTTGATTTTATGGATGCCTTTCAATAGGGTTGAAAAACATCCATTTCCAGTGTAGGGTTCCGTAGTATACCGGGATAACATAGAGCTATATCGCTATATTATTTATATAAGAATAATTATATGTCCAAAAGTATGGTTGGAATTACCGGAGGGACAGGGTCGAACCAGTCGTTTGTGTTCAAATTGAATGAATTAAGAACCGATATTTTGGCGATTATACAAAACAATTACATCACGCAGAATCTATCTGATATATCGGACGCCCTAGACGTTGAACTGGTAAATGAACAAATCCAAACCTTATCTAATATAGATAATAGTTTGTCATATATAAGTTATGATATTTTAGAGTCAATATCGTCTATAGATGTTAGTGTGAATTTTTTAGATGATTTAAAAACAACTCTAAATGATTATAGTAATAATGTGAATGAATTGCCTTATGCTAGAGTAGCCGAAATACAAACAATTTTAGAGAAAATGGTTTTTGATTCACCCTACGACGTCCTACGCGACCTATCGTATGCTTTGAATCAAAGGAACATATTTGATTATACGTCTTCTATACGTACCCGCGCCGCCGCCATCGAAGAGCCATCGGTGTCCTTCGTTTCTGTATACACCGACTTGGACGATATCTCGCAGGCTTTAAACCAAAGTAAACAAACGATAGAGACCTATACATCGTCTATACGAGCCACATTAAGTACTCTAGACAACAATAACACGAATACTTTGGCAACTTCTATATATAATGACTTGGGTGATATGTCACAAGCTTTAAACCAAACGAAAGAAACGATTGAGACCTATACCTCGTCTATAGAAGACGCCTTAAAAGATATACAGAATAATTTGACAACTTCTATATATAATAACTTGGGTGATATGTCACAAGCTTTAAACCAAACGAAAGAAACGATTGAGACCTATACCTCGTCTATAGAAGACGCCTTAAAAGAGATACAGAATAGTTACACTGCCTCTATATATAATAACTTGGGTGATATCTGGCAGACTTTAAACCAAACGAAAGAAACGATTGAGACCTATACCTCGTCTATAGAAGACGCCTTAAAAGAGATACAGAATAGTTACACTGCCTCTATATATAATAACTTGGGTGATATCTGGCAGACTTTAAACCAAACGAAAGAAACGATTAATACCTATACCTCGTCTATGCGCGAGGCAAGAAATGATATATCTGATGCCTTGACCGCCGTCACTACGAATGTAGTTGGTTATACAGACTATATTTCAAATATAACCGATCGAACGTATGACCTGTCTTTAAACCTACAAATCGTAGACGTTTCCATAAATATTGCAAAAAATGTTGTATCGGATATAAGGAACACCTCCTTTGACGATACAACCGATGCTTCGCTCACTTATATTTATAATCTTTTAAATTATATCTCTTTCACATCTCTATACACCGAGTTGAGTTTAGTTCACGACGATCATATAATTATACAAAATACAATACAAAATATAGACACTTGTATGAATACTATATCTATTCCCTATTTAGATGTATCTTCTATAGACCTATGTTTTCAGTCTATGTACGATACTTTAAGTTCAGAAATATTGTCCATAAGCGGGTCTGTTTTTTCGATTGTCTCCAATATACAGTCTATCGATGTATCTTCTATAGACCTATGTTTTCAGTCTATGTACGATACTTTAAGTTCAGAAATATTGTCCATAAGCGGGTCTGTTTTTTCGATTGCCTCCAATATACAGTCTATCGATGTATCTTCTATAGACCTATGTTTTCAGGCTATGTACGATACCATAAA
>Ga0222668_1001260_pt1 | contig 11982 bp, 16 predicted proteins | sample AntAcemetagen728_FD_179823 | JGI IMG/M metagenome (GOLD analysis project Ga0222668, IMG submission 179823) | Saline water microbial communities from Ace Lake, Antarctica - #728 | ecosystem: Environmental > Aquatic > Non-marine Saline and Alkaline > Saline | place: Antarctica: Ace Lake... | reverse complement strand
CGAAATCTGTCCGAAAAATCAACAGGTTTATTTTCAGCTCGGTCTAAAGCCTTTATATTCAACGAGAAAAAAGGGAGCGGGTAGAGGGAATCGAACCCTATGTTTCTACCTGGTGATTTCATTGATATTGACCTCCTGTGACAACTCTGTGACATTTTTCGCATGCTAAAGCCGTCAGAGAAGCGCAAAGGTGGTCCGGTAGAGATCGTAGAGTCCAAAGGTGTCAAGGTTCCAATTTATCTGACTCCAGCCTTTGGGAAAGAGTCATTTACAATTGCCTTTTATGCCGACGGCAAGCGTGTAAGGGAACGCGCACCGACGCTTGCCGCTGCCCGCGAACAAGCAAAAGCCAAAATCAGAGAGCTCACGACCGGGATGGCACATGCCGCTTCTTTTACCCCCCGGCAAACTGCCGTCGTTGCCGATGCAGTCGAGATCCTTCGCGAAATAAATGTTCCCCTGTCTGATGCAGTCCGGCAGTTCGCCGAGGCTCATAAAATTCTGGCAGGGCAAGGTACCGTTGTGGATGCCTGTAGGTTTTATTTGGAACAAACCAGCCGCCGCCAAATTCCCCGAAAGAATTTCCCCGAAGTAGTCACGGAATTTTTGTTGACCCTCGAATCCAAAGGCCTTTCTTCATTTTACAAGCGTGATTCACGTATACGGCTTGGCCGGGCTGCTTTGGCTTTCCGGGGCGTAATCATGGATATCTCAAGCGCCGACATTGAGGCATGGATAGCCCAAGGCAAGCGCTCGCCGCGAACAATCAACAATGACCGTGATGCGCTCGTGACACTCTTCGGATTCGCAAAAAAGCGAGGTTACCTCCCAAAGGACATCGACACTGCGGCGGAGCTCACTGAAAAGCGGAAGGACAAAGGCGGCGATATTCAAATATTAACGCCTGAAAACTATACCTTGTTGCTCAACTACACACCGAACCCTTTCCTCCCGCTAGTTGCACTGGGAGGTCTCGCCGGGTTGCGCACGGCGGAAATTGCCAGACTGGAATGGAATGAAATAAATTTTAGAGAAAAGCATATCACGGTCGCAGCTGGCAAAGCCAAAACCGGTTCTCGGCGCATCGTTCCCATCCTGCCAAGGTTGGAAGCATTGTTGAGGCCTCTTGCCAAGCATGACGGGAAGGTTTTGCCGTATCAGAATGAGCAAAGCATGATGAACCAGTGGTCACGCGCCAAAGCTCGAATGCTGGACGATCAGGGGAAACTGCTGGTGGAGGTCCCTACGAACTCCTTGCGCCACTCATTCGCATCATATCGGCTGGCTGTTGTTAAGAGCGCCGAGCAAACAGCGCTCGAAATGGGTAACTCTCCACGTAAGCTTTTTACGAACTACCGGGAACTTGTGACAGCACGCCAGGCCGAAAAGTGGTTCGCGGTTATTCCTACGCCGCACAGGGGAGCTTCGAAGCGGCGGAAGACGATCTGAACACCCACGCTGACGGGAACGTCGAAGCCCGTGTGATCGCACGCTTGGTCAAAGCGCTCGCACGGCGGTTGAAACCCGCCCGCAACCCATTGCAATTAAATGCTGTCGGCGGCGATTTAATTGTCACCAGTCGTCAGCAACTGGGCGATGATTTTTCTTGGCTGTATTGTGATGCGGTTTGTCGCGCCTGTCCAACGCAGAGGCCCTTGCTACTGCTTTTGCGCCATAATTTCTGTAGAGAGTCATTCGAGAGATTTTTAGGGCATCGGCCAGGCGTTGTCCGGTGACGCGCTGGCCTGCTCCTATAATTTGGACTGCAGTCACCATCAGGTGAGATTCCAGTTCTGCGTTGATCTGCGCTTCGACGAGTTTTTTCGCGCGACTATTGTCATTTAACCGCCCCGCAAAAGGTCCCAAGATGATGTTGATCGCCTCCTCGTTTCGTGGATCGTCAACTCCCAATGACGCGAGATCAGAGGGTACAAGATCGATCGCAGCGAGCCTTAATTGGGCAAAGCGATCGCTTTGTGTTCCCATGCGACCGGTCCTTTCAAATTCCGAAATATCTTCGAGCGCCAGATGGATTATGTGTTGATTGGGCATTGTATCCACTTTCGAGAAACCCTGACAGCTCGGCCTAGTTCCAGCAGATCTTTTCCGTTCCCAACCTTCGATCCGTTGCATAATCACGGGAATGTCATCTGCCTTGACCCCGCCTCGCACTCGCCATCGTCCCTGTGCTTTCTCGTAACGCTGGTAGGCCCTTGGTACGACCCCTCGAGCACACCACCTCTCGATCGTTCGCCGCGATTTCTTAAAGAAGAATGCCAGCTTCGCAACGTCCCCTCCTGTAAGGGAGGCTTTGTACTCAAGGAGTCTACGTCCTAGTCGAGACGATGATGCATTTCCCCATACCTGCGACATAACGAACGAGAATGTTACACTTTTGCGCAAGGTTATGCAACTGCATAAAACCAAAAACGAGTCACTATTCATTCATGCACCAGAAGCAGCCGCCCTTCTAGGAGTCCCATTAAGGAGTTTTCACGCCTACGTGAAAGCGGGGAAGATCCCGAGCTTTAGACTGGGACGGCATCGGCTTTTTCGCCGTGATGATCTTCTCAATGCCATGGAAGACCATCGCGAAGGCACGATTACGGGAATCTTGAAATGAGCACAAACAGCGAAATCTCAACGACCGGCTGCCACGCCCTCACCCTCAAAGAGCGCAGTGCTTCGAAAGAGCAGACCCAGCGCGACAAGAAGCTCGAAACAGCCGGGACGGTGAAGCAGCAGCGCTCAGCGGCCGATTTAGCCAAGGACATCAACTCAGCGCACGAAGCCGTCCTCGCTGGTCACAAGAAAACCTTGGCCGCCGCCATGAAGTGCGGGAAGCACCTGGCCGAAGCAAAGAAAAAAGCCGGACATGGAGAATGGTTGAGGTGGCTGACCAAAAATTGCCCCCAAGTCAGTAAGCGGACTGCTAGCAGATACCTGTCATTGGACGCGAACAAAATAAAAGTCAATAAGGCGATCAAATCAGCCACAGTGGCCGATTTCGACCTTGGCGACGCATATCGCCTGATTGAACGACTGTCCAAGTCCGACCAGGAAAAGGAGCAAGCAAGTCACAATGCACTAGACCTTGCCGCAGGGCCAGAGAAGGGGGATTCCGCCGCCATACAGATGTTCGCCGAGTGGTTTCAAAATGAGTATCCAGAGCCTCACCATCAAAAAACAATCCTGATTGAAATCCGCAATTGGATCGACGCAAAATTGAAGGAGGCAGCTTGAAAAACTCCAAAATCGAGTGGACCCACCACACGTTTAACCCGTGGTGGGGATGCACGAAAGTCAGCGCCGGGTGTAAAAATTGTTACGCTTGCGGCACCGCAAAAAGACGTGGTCAAAACGTCTGGGGGCTTCATGCCTCCAGGCGGTTCTTTGGGGCGAAACACTGGCAAGAGCCGGCGAGGTGGAATCAGGAGGCAAAAGAGGCCGGGGAGCGTCGGCGCGTATTCTGTGCCAGTATGGGCGATGTCTTTGAGGACCGGTCCGACCTGATTCCAGAGAGAGAAAAACTCTGGAAGCTGATCGCTGACACCCCGTCATTGGATTGGTTGCTTTTGACCAAGCGACCTCAGAACATCGCCGAAATGCTCCCGGAATCCTGGGGTGAGGGTTGGGGCAACGTCTGGTTAGGCACTAGCGCTGAAGACCAAGCAAATTGGTCGGAGCGGTTGCCGCACCTAATGGCGGTCCCCGCCGTGGTGCACTTTGTGTCCGCCGAACCCCTCTTGGGTCCGATTGACCTAGGAGTGCATCGGCCCGAGTGGATTATCACTGGCGGAGAGTCCGGACCATCCTCACGGGAGATCCGCCTTGGTTGGGTCCGCGAGATCCGGGACGAGTGCAAGACGTCCAGCATCGCGTTTTTTCATAAGCAGTGGGGCGGACGCGACAAGCACGCGCAAGGGCGTCGATTGGACGGTCGGACATGGGACGAATTCCCTGCACCAGTGTTTCCACTTATCAACGTGGAGTAGGGCTGTTGTATGACTAATCATCCAAACCCAGATGGGCATAACCATCAGCTTGCAGAGCACTTGACATATTCTGCGGGGTCACGTCGAGAACCCGCTCATGATTGCGCCATGAGTATATCAACCCGCGCAGGCGGGATTTTACATCCCGGAAAGCCATCATGGACACGATAAAGGTACACGTCCTCGGCACCCTTGATCCGGCCATCCGGGAGTCACTGGATCAGTCAAAGGATTATGAATCCGGAGAATGGAAGGTAAGTGGATCAATCCGGACAACCAGCTTCGGTATGCCCAAACACCGGTTCACCGCTGTGCGCAAGAGGCCACACATCCATATCAGTGGGATTGATGGTCGACTGGAGAAAGCCCTGTTCCACCTCCCGGAGGTCCTCCACGGATACAACGGCATCCAAATCAAGTCGCAGGCAGAGCTCGATGCGGCCCTGGAACGAGCCCGGGAACTGATTGCGGAGATCACCTGCACCCGTGTGTCTTTTGGTATCTTCACCCGGGTCGACTTTGCCTACAATCTCCCTTGCCACCCGCCAGCCCTTCTCGCCAGCCTGAACAATCTCAGGCACCCATCGATTCGTAAAAATACAGTCAGATATCAGAACAATGCCGTTCAGTGGACAGGTGGTGCCTACACCCTCTCGGTCTATCCCAAAAATCATCGGCGAGCCGACAAGAAGGGTTTTCCGCATGATCGACACTTTGAGACAGAGGACAACCATCTGCGGATTGAAGTCCAGGCGAAGACCAAGGCTGCCGTCAAGAAGCTGTTCGGCACCGATGGCGTAGCGCCGCATAAAACACTCCAGTTTCACACCATATGGGCTGGGTACCGAAAATTTCTCAGTAAAATGCCAGTCGGTGCGACGACAAACGCCGGTCCATGTGACCTCCTTCCACTTCTGTCTCTGTGCAACCAGCAGGGTGTCCGACTCCCATGTGGAAAGTCCGTTCTCGACTGGTGGAAGGAGGGCAAACAGCCGGAGACAATCCGTAAAGTCCTACGGGAGATCAACGGCATCAGCTTCACCGGCGAGAGCTTCAATCTCACCGATCTGATCCCGGTCGATCCTCCCACACGTTTCCTCGACGTCCTTCCTGATGGCAGCACCCGGGAGGTCATCGTTTCCCCAGAACCCCAACCCGGCACCATTTGATGCCATCAACCATACCCAAAACTAAATATGACAATATCCTGCAATGATCTGAAACTCACTGGCCGTGCCACGAAGGACTATCAGGTCGTCCTCACCCTCGATGAAGCCAGAGAAGTGGGGGGTGGCTTGCCCACCCCCTACTTCCTGAAGGCAGAAAAATGCGTAATGGTGGTCACGGCGGAGCCGGCAAGGAGGCTGATCCGACCCAAGCGAAGCCCGCAGGGCGTAGCGACGTCGGGCAGCCGAGCGCCAGCCGGACGGAGCCGAGGCTTCGAAGAAGCCGGTGAACATCATGGAGCTGATTGTGCCAATGATACCCCGCCTAGTCGGCCCCTGATGCTCCCATCCGGTGCTGACAACTACCTGCCATCCTCACTGGCCAATCCCAACAATGTGCCTGTGGCCATCAACTTCCCATCTGCTTTAACTATATGAAAAACCATTCCCCCATGTTGACCAAAGAGGGGGAAGACTGGCTCCATACGCCAGCCAAGAAGATCAGCATGCCAGCAATTGTTGTCGATTTGGTTCAGGCGTTCTCAGGGAGTTATGGCGTGACGCAAACCGATGCCACCATAGCGGTATTGCAGGCCATGAGTCTCATGACGGGGCCATCCCATCTCGTGGAGGACCCTTTTGGCCGGACATACCCACTAAGCCTTCAGATCGTGTCGAAATGCCCTCCTGGGTGCCCCTACGGGCGATTCTTGGCCACGATCTGCCGGGGTGTCATTGATGTGTTCGCTGTGGAGTTCGGTCGTGATGCCCTTCGCGTTAAAGCCTCGGCAAAGGCCGTGAACGGTGAGGAGACCTTGAAGGAGGACGCCGCCATGAGAGCACTACGTGAGGAGCGCCAAAGGAGCATTTTTCCATTTGCAGAGGTTCTGAGCCCCGGCCTGATTCATGACCTCGCCTTGGAGTGCAAGGAGGTTGCCATCGCATCCTTCAGCGAAGGACTTGCCCTACAATCCTACCTGGAAGAGCCCGCCGCTACTCGTCGCGGTATTCGGCAATTCGTAAACGCTGGGTGGAGTGGGATGACGGTGCCGGGGTTGGCGGGCCACCCGGTTTATCCCACAGTGAGCTTTGCGTGGATCGCATCGCCTGCATTAACAGCAACTGCGATTGAAAAGGGTATCGTTGGTGAGCTGCTCGGATTGCTCATTTACCAACCTGAGTCTGGAAGCGGTGTGGATCGAGTGGTAGAGGGTTGCAGTCCTGCGAAAGTGATCCAAGTGTGGCAGGCCTACGTAGGGGACTTTGCCACCACGATGCGCATGCCACTGGCGCTGCGCCAGATGGCCCCCCAGGCGCTACCAACCCTGCAATTTGATGACGATGGGGCCATGGCAATTCGACGGAGCGCAGGCTTGGTGAACCATGCTGTCCCGGGTTCTCATGCAGCTGCCGTCCTTGCCCAGGCACCACAGCAGATTTCAAAGCTTGCTGGACTACTTTCGATATCCAACCTCAAGAACGAGACTGTTGTCAAAGGCTGCTACGTGACTACGGCGACGGAATTGTTTCGCCATCTGGCAAAGGCGACAATCGAAACCCTGGCGGCTCCGGAGACCGAAGTTGATGAACTGGAGATCGGAGTGGAGGTTTTATTGGGTAAACTGCGTGCAGCGGGTCCCTTGACGGTGCGTGGGCTATCCCGGAAATATGACTCCCAGAAGAAGGAGCGTATCGAACGACTTCTTTCTGAAGCCATGAAACGGGGGCTCGTTGAGGTTTCGGACGGCAAATATCACGTCACAGGCTCTTTGGCGGGCGAAAATTCGGACAATTGTCAGTGTGTCAGTGCGTCAGTGGCCGATATTCCGACAAATTTGGTAGAATTCCAGGAAGCCCTATGAACGTGACGGGCGGCTTTGAGACACGACAGTCACTTGAGTGGCCGGAGCAAATTCCCCAGAAAGAGCGGAGCAAGCTTGCCTGCGGGAAGGGCAGCTTCCTCTACCTGCGCCGTGGGGATCGACGCATTGCCCTCCACATGCGTCCGATAAGGATTACTGGCAACGTTCTGATCATACCCCTTAAAGGCCAGCTTGAATTGGGGGTGGGAGGGAGGAGTCGGATAGTTGAAACCAATACACCGGTGTTCCTTACCGATACGGAGCAGTATGTATCCGAGTGGCCAGTGCCAAGGTCAGGGGAGTGCCAATCTCTCTGGTTCTTTTTCCCTGATTCTGTCCTTGCGATGGCATCGCCCGGATCGAGTCATTTCTTGGGACGGTTCCACATGTATGCCACCCACCCGGTCGCTACCTCCGTGATTCCCCTGGTGAAAATGTTTTTGGCTCCAGGACTCCTTCGTGAGGAAAATCGGCAGTATTCGCTGAAACATCTCCTTACGGCGGCGTTGAATTCGTTGAAGCCCGCGTTCTTAAAATTGTATCTCAAGCGAGTTGTGATTCCGAGAGTCCGGATCGAGCTCTTTTTGGACCGCCTTATTCTTCGTCCCCAACGCGAGCATACCCGACTGCTGGCGGGCTATCCTGGGGGCCTCAATGCCCTTAGGCGGCGCCTTAGGGCGCTGGGGATGCCTGGCGCCTCGGAGATAGTTACCGCCCGCCGTAGGGCCTTGTATCAGGAATGGAAGGCGAGGGGTGCGACTGATAAGGAAATCCTCGAGGCGTTCCATCTCAAAGAATTTGGAAAAATCCTAGAACCTGACCCATCGGAGGAACGGAACCGGCGCAACATGGACGAATTGTCCAGGTTGCTGGGATCTTTAATTGTTCCGGGTAAAAGTGGTTCCGAGTCAGAGGGTGCGCCGTCGACAAAGAGGCAATATGTCTTCGGTTCCTTCTATACAACGCCCATAACAAGAGAGGATGTGGCTTCCATACCGAATCTTCCGCCAGAACATCTTGCGATGTTTGATAAAAAGCCCACTCCGGAGGATTTACCGCAGGGGGAGATTGATTTTGAAGACACGGGATTGTCCCGTCTTTTGCCACCGTCGATGTTGAACGAAATTCCCGGGCTTGAAGACTGGGAGCAGCTGCTGAAGGTGGCCTAGAGGGCCGGACAGAGAAAAGTATCCAACTTGGATACTATTTTGATGTGGGCCTTTTGGACGCAAGATCACCCGGAGTTTTCTGCTTTGCCGTCTCGTGGGTGGTGGAGGGCTGAAAGGCTTCCAATCGTGTCGGGCTTAGCACAGTCGGGTTGGGCGGCACTATCGCCTGGCTTTGAAATTGGCTGGCGTTCCTGAAATTCGCACTCGGGCTCACATGGATGATTTTGTTGGCACTCTCATGGCTGCCGGGCTGTAGAGACGATGCAATTGGGCAGCCAAAAGGGGTATAAACTTTTGAACACACCGATATTATGTCCGATTCAAACGATGACTTGCCGTGGTATGCGTACCTCTTTGTAGGGGCACTCATAATCTTCTCAGCAACAGTAGTGACGATCACAGCCGTCATTCTCGCGCTCTTACAACCCAAGCTGTGGTGGGAGGCTTTCCGAAGTGAAAAAGGAAAATGAACTCTGGGCGCATGTGTTCGGAGCCTGTGTCTGGATTCTTGAAGAAGGCGCCAAGGTGCTCGACCCCTACTGGCCGGGAGGAATGAATTACGTGAAGATCAATGTGATCGTCTTTTGTATCATCCTCCCGGTCGTTCTCGTCGTGAGCCTGGGTCTGAATCTCCTTTGGCTTTTCGGCCGATTGTAGGTCATGCCCGCAGTGGGAACGGGAACAGTTCTCCGTTCGTGACGCTTGGTGCAATACGGCACCGACCCGCGTTACATATAATTGAGACGGAGCTGTTGCTCTGCGCTCATTTCACCTCAACCGGAGATCACCATGCCTCGCAAGGGATATTACTCGCCGGCGCTGAGGCGGGATCTGGTCAAACGGCTCTACTTCGCAGCTCGTGATTTGCGCGTTCCTATGACTGCCCTCAACGACCGCATCATGGAAAACGCCCTGAATCGCCTCTGCGAAGAGTCGCCAACGACCTTCCCGCTCCAGTCCCCCGGCACCACCAACCAGGACGCGGCACGGGCCGCTGCCTGAACAAACCAACCAACCTCCGAAGTGCATTCAGCTCGGCAATTCCGCCGGGCTTTTTTGTGCCCGGAAATAACCAACGAAAGGAAAAATTATGGCACTCAAACTTATTGCCAATTACTCGAAGCGCCTCGGCTTGCCGGGGTATTCGAGCCACCAGTTCTCCGTCAGCGTCGAGACCGAGATCATTAACATCGACGACATCGCAGGTGAAAGCACCCGCCTCTACCAAACGCTCCAGCAAAGCGTGGATGAGGAAATCCAAAACACGGGGTTCGTCCCGGACAATGGATACGGCATCAGCGAGCAGGGCGCTCGCAATGGTAACCGCACCAATGCCCCCACAAACGGCAATGGGAACGGATCCAGCAATGGAAACAACAACGGTCACGCCAATGGTGATGCCTGGGCCTGTTCGGACAAGCAGCAGGAACTCATCGTCAAACTCGTGGACGAGCACCAGCTCGACAAGGGCGAGGTCGACGGGATCAGCCGGGATATGTTCAGCGTCGGGGTCAAGGAGTTGAACAAGCTCCAGGCATCCGGCCTCATCGACCGTATCCTCGCCGATCATGGAGGCAACCGCGCCACACGTCGCACCAGTCGTCCGCCGCGTCGGCAATACTCGAACGGAGGTGCCCGATGATCGCGCTCGCCCAACCACCCACAAAACCCGCCCTCCCTTCGCGGGATCTCACCAGTGTGGTGTCTGCCAGTCGCCTCAACTGCTTCCATACCTGCCGATTGAAATTCTTCTTTCGGTATGTTTTGGAATTGGTCAAGCCCGCCACCGCTGCGCTCTTTGTGGGCAAGGCGGTCCATGCTGCGCTCCAGCAGTGGAGCATGGCTCGGTGGCGAGGTCAGCCGCACGACGCCGAGGCCCTGAAGGCAGGGTTTCTCATGAACTGGGTTACCGGGCAGGAGGAAGAGCCGGTGTCCTGGGGTGCAGACGAGGACGCCCAGCAGGAAAAAGCCTGGGGCCTTGTTGACATGTATCTGCGAGACACTCCGATTCCGCCGGAGGAAAAGCCCGAGGCGGTGGAGGTTCGTGTCGAAGCCGATTTGGCCCGGCACGGACTGCCGACCCTCCTGGGGTTCATCGACCTCGTGCGTCCGGGTGGGCGGATCGTTGACTTCAAAACCAGCGCCGCCACCCCAAATGCCGAACAGGTCGTCCACCGCAACGAAACCCAGCTCACCGCCTACGGTCTCCTTTACCGGGAGGCCACGGGGAAATCGGAATCGGGATTCGAGCTCCACCACTTGGTGAAAACCAAAACGCCAAAGTTGGTGGTGACCGAGTCCCCGGCCATTACCGAAGGCCAGAAAACGAAATTCTTCCGGTTGATCGAGTCCTTCATGGACGGAGTCGAGCGGGAGGACTACGTGCCCTCGCCGGGGCTACAGTGTGCCTCGTGCGAGTTCTTCAATGAATGTCGGGCAGGAGGTGCAGTATGAGAAAGCTCATTCTTCTTGCCCCAATCACGACGGCACTGACCGGTTGCGGTCAAGCGACCGTCGATCTGGGTCCGGTGGGAGCCGGGCTCGGAGTCATTGGCCTCGGCATCGTTGTCGGGGCACTCATCCTCGCAATCTTCCACAGAGGAGGCGGCGATGATTGATCTGATTCGACTCCTACGGACCGTGCTGCCCTTCGTGATCATCCTTCTGGTCTTGCTGGCATCGCTCACCGCGTTGACGGCACTCGGACCGGCACTCCTGCCAATCGGCTGCGTGGCGGCCATAGGCGCAGTGGCCTGGATGTTCCTACAGCGCAAATAACCAACCAAAAGGCCGGGGGTCCAACACTCCCGGCCTTTTTCATTTCAACAAACGAAAGGAATCAACCTATGAGCACAACCACGCTCTATTGCAAAGAAGGCGGCTCGGACAAAATCTACCAAGCCTCTCTCAAACCACACGACGGCGGATGGACTGTGACCTTCGCCTTTGGGCGACGGGGATCAACCCTCTCCACCGGAACAAAAACGCCACAGCCACTCCCTGAGGAGCCTGCCCGGCGCATCTACGAAAAGCTCATCCAGTCCAAGCTGGCCAAGGGTTACACCGTTGGCGAAGACGCCACGCCGTATGTCGACAGCGGCAAAACGGTCACGTCAATCCGACCGCAACTGCTCAACCCGGTGACCCGTGATGACATTGAGCCTCTTCTTCGCAATGACGACATCGCCATGCAGGAGAAATTCGATGGCAGACGCCTCCTTCTGCGCAAGCAGGACGGGACCGTCACCGGAATCAATCGCCGGGGAATCGAATGCGGGATTCCCGAAACCATCCGCAATGCAGCCTTCGCGCTACCAGGAAACTTTCTCCTCGATGGGGAAGCGGTTGGGGACATCTTGCATGTCTTCGATCTGCTCGAAGAGGATGCGGAGGACCTTCGTCCATTACCCTACCGTTCGCGGATCATCCGAATGATGAACCTGCTGGCCCAAGGTCAGCAAAGTGCCATCCGCTGCGTCCGAACCGAACTCGGAGAATCACCGAAACGTAGAGCATTTACAAGGCTCCTGCGTAATTTGGCGGAAGGCGTCGTCTTTAAAAACCTCGCCGCGCCCTACACCTCTGGCCGTCCGGCCTCTGGTGGCGACCAACTCAAATGCAAATTTGTCGAGTCGGCTTCGGTGATTGTTCAGTCGGTCAACGCGAAGCGAAGCGTCGCCATTGCCGTTCGATATGGTGAGCGCCTCGTCTCCGCCGGGAATGTGACAATCCCTGTCAACCACCCCGTGCCTCCCGATGGTTCCATTGTGGAGGTGCAATATCTCTATGC
>Ga0222668_1001259_pt1 | contig 11989 bp, 8 predicted proteins | sample AntAcemetagen728_FD_179823 | JGI IMG/M metagenome (GOLD analysis project Ga0222668, IMG submission 179823) | Saline water microbial communities from Ace Lake, Antarctica - #728 | ecosystem: Environmental > Aquatic > Non-marine Saline and Alkaline > Saline | place: Antarctica: Ace Lake | collected... | reverse complement strand
CTCTATGGTGAAATTCGCAGCTGTCAAATTCTCTTTCAAGTAAGACACTTCCTCTTCTTTGGTTTCAATATCTTCATTGAGCTGCGCAATGAGCTTTTTAAAGCTGGTAACCTCACTACCCGACTTGGCCAATTTTTGGTTTAATCTGCCAATGGTCTTTTTGTTTTCCTCTAGGAGATTGTTAATGGCTTGAATATCTCTGGTTATTTCTTCTCGCGTGTCTTCTCCTTTTCTGAGTTCGCCTGCGCTAAGAGAAATGGACTTTTCTCGATCACTAATTAGGGATAGGTTTTGCTGGATTGAAGTGAAGCTCTCTTCGAATAGTCTCATGGTAGAATCCTTCATTACCAATTGATTTTTTAGAGAGTCATTTTTCATTTGCAGTGACTCTAGTTCGGTTTCCGCTTCAGGGCTTACACAAGAGCTCAGAACTGCAAAAATGATGAGAATAAGTGCTACGTTTTTCATAGTTAGGTAAGTTCTTCTTGATTTTCGAATCAAATATGTGAATTATTAACGGACTTTAGAAAAGCTTAATTGCTTAGGCAAGTCCTTGGTTACTACTTCGAGCTAGCATGGGATTTGAAGAGATGTCAAAATCATAGGTTTATTACGAATACCCTGTTTAAGGTATTTTCAACAAGTCATTTTGTGAGAAGCCTTTTCCGTTGTATTATTGTGTCTGTTTAGACTCAATATAAATAGTGTAATATGAACTCTGTCACTGCGGATACCATTAGAACCAACCAAACAGTCGAAATTATTGATCTCGACAGCAATGAAACGGGTCAACGTTTGGTTGAAATGGGTTTCTGGCCAGGCAAAAGTATTACACTCCTTTTATCCGCTCCTTTCGGAGATCCGATGGCATTTGAAGTGGATAATACCGTTATCGCTCTTCGCAAGAATGAAGCTAAACTAATTAAAGTCAAGACTTCCGCTGCTTAATATATGGCCAAGTCCAAAAGCACACCTCTGTTTGCCCTTACAGGCGTCCCTAACGTAGGCAAGACCACACTCTTTAATAAGCTTACTGGGCTCAACCAAAAAGTAGGAAACTACCCTGGAGTCACTGTCGATAAGGTCATCGGTCGAATGAAGACCTCTACAGGTTCTGCCGATATTCTTGACCTTCCTGGAACGTATAATCTATATCCTAGGTCCGAAGACGAGAGAGTTGTCTTTAGTGTCCTTTCAGGTTTGGAGCCCGACTTAGACGTTGCTGCAGTCTTGACAATTGCAGACATGAGTAACCCCGAGAGGAGTCTGTTTTTAGCTACGCAGATAGTGGATATGGGCTATCCCACCGCACTTATTCTCAATATGGAAGATCAGGCTAAAAAGGAAGGCCTGGAAATAAATAAGATTTTGCTTCAACGTTTATTGGGTGTTCCTGTTTTTACAGTTTCTGCTGATAAAGGTGTCGGGATAGATCAAATAAGAAAAGCGATTGAAGAGAATGGATTCTCGGAGGGCCGAAAAGTAGTCGATCCAGCTAAGATCTGCGATGAATCACTTCTTGTAAAGGTGGCGGGAATTACCAAGCAAAACAATCCTTATCGAGCTCTCCAGGTTCTGAAATTTATAGACGAAGAGAAAAAAATCCCAAAAGAAACACGTGTTCGTTTATCTGAGTTGGTAGAGGAGTATAATTTCAAACCTGATCAGGTCCAACGTCAAGAAACCAAGATGCGCTACGAACACGTTCGAGACATCTTATCAAAATGCTTGAAGTCTCCCGAAAAAAAGAGAGCTGGCCTTACGCGTAAGCTAGACAGCATCTTTTTGCATCCCATATTTGGTTTCGGAATCTTTCTAGCCATACTCTTTCTGGTATTTCAAGCTATTTTTTCATGGGCTGAAGGGCCAATGGACTTTATTGACGGCTCTTTTGCATTCTTGGCACACTGGATATCAGACGCGCTACCTTCAGGTGCTCTTACAGATTTACTGACGGAAGGAATTATCCCAGGATTAGGGGGGATCGTCATTTTTGTTCCACAGATTGCGCTGCTTTTTGCCTTCTTGTCTTTGCTCGAAGGCTCTGGCTACATGGCGCGAGCTGTCTTCATTACTGATCGGGTTATGAGGCCATTTGGACTCAATGGCAGGAGCGTTGTCCCTTTGATATCAGGATTCGCTTGCGCTATCCCAGGAATCATGGCGGCAAGAACAATTTCAAATCGCCGTGATCGATTGATCACCATTTTTGTAACACCATTTATGAGTTGTTCAGCTCGACTTCCCGTTTATATCGTGTTAGTCGGATTGTTATTTCCCGATGGGGAGTCCACCTTCTTTAATTCAAAGGGTGCTGCATTCTTTGGCCTTTACTTACTGGGCATTGCAGCTGCTCTAGTTTCTGCAGCGGGCTTGAAGGCGATTATGAAAAATGAACGATCAGGAACGTTGGTTTTAGAGCTTCCCCGTTATAGAATACCTCAATTTCAGACTGTTATCACCACGATGTATGAGAAGTCAAAGACCTTCGTCTTGGAGGCTGGAAAGATAATTCTTGCCATTAGCATTGTTCTTTGGGTGCTGGCATCCTATGGTCCTGGCGATTCAATGGAGCAAGCCGCCTCATCTGTTTTATTGCCAAAAGTCGAAACGGCTGAAGCTATGTCAGAATACCACACTAAGGTTGCTTCCAAAGAAATTCAAGCGTCATATGCAGGTATCGTTGGTAAGTGGGTTGAGCCTGCCATTGCGCCCCTCGGATACGATTGGAAAATCGGAATTGCATTAATCTGTAGTTTTGCGGCCAGAGAAGTATTCGTGAGTACAATGGCCACTATTTATAGCATTGGAGCGGATAGCGAGGACATACAAACGCTTCAGCAATTATTAAGCACTGAGACGAGAGATGACACTGGCGAACCAACTTTCAACTCTGCCACAGTATGGTCTTTATTGGTTTTTTACGCTTTTGCTATGCAATGCATGAGCACTATAGCGATCGTAAAAAGAGAAACAAAGTCTTGGAAGTGGCCGATTATTCAAACCGTATACATGACTGTTCTCGCTTACGTGTCGGCTTTATTCGTTTACCAGTTCCTTTCGTAACTTTACAACATGCAAGAGACTATCGTCTTTGTTCTATTTTTTGGTGTTATCGCCTATTTCGTTTATCGTCGATACGCAAGACGAAATTCGACAGGATGCTCTTCTTGTGAATTCAATACCGAGGACTAATTATTTCTGATTAGATCCTTCTATCTGAAAATTTCCCAAACCAGCATTTGTCTCGCTGACTAGGCCTGGACAATTATGGTAAAGCAATCTTGTTTTTTATTTCTGACTGCTACAATCTTCTTCTTTTCTTCTTGAGGAACTGAGCCCAATAATGAAAGTAGTGAAGAAGAGACGGCAATAACTGAGATGAATATCGTTGGTCAAGAGGTGAGTTATCAGTCCGATTCAGTGACAATGAACGGATGAAGACTTTTTTTAATGAAGTATACCCCAAACAGGATTAGTAAAGAAGGTGCAATCAATCGAAGGTGGCTTAAAGGCCGCCTTTTTTGTTTTGCACAACTTTCCCTTTTAGCTGTAACAAGTTTTGGGATTTCTCTCATCTCCTTTCCCTATCATTGCTTCCATATAAAACTCGATATGCTGCGTTTCGGATACATCATAATTGCTTTATTTCTTGTTATTTCCTTCAGACTTGATGCCCAGGATGAAGTCAATCTTCAAGAATTGAAAGTAAACGCTACGAGGTCTTCCGTAGAGTTTTCGGAAGCATCGCGAACCGTTAGAGTGATCACCCGAAAAGAAATTGAAGAGGCCCCTGTCAACACGGTCAACGAACTTCTCGAATACGCTACCAACGTCGATGTCCGACAGAGGGGAGCTCAAGGAGTGCAAGCCGATATAAGTATTCGCGGTTCTAGTTTTGAGCAGGTATTAATTCTCTTGAATGGGGTGAAAATGACCGACCCTCAAACAGGGCACCACAACATGAATATTCCAGTTGAATTGATGGACATCGAGAGAATCGAAATACTCAACGGCGGCGCAGCAAGAATTTTTGGCCCAGGAGCTTTTGCGGGAGCCATTAATATTATCACCAGAAACCCAGACGAGTCGGGAGTTCGACTTTCCGCTGAGGCGGGCGATTTTGGCTACAGCCAAATAGGAGCTAGAGCAAACGTAGCGGCTGAAAAACACAACCATGCCATCAGCATCTTGCAGAGGCAGGGTGATGGGTATATCCGAAATACTGATTTTGATTTGCTCAATATTTTTTGGCAGTCAGAGTACCATGCAGAGAGCAGCGATTGGTTTTTAAACCTCGGTCAAAATGCCAAAAGCTTTGGTGCTCAGAATTTTTATACTGCTAGGTTTCCAGATCAATTTGAGTCGACAAAATCGCAGTTTATTTCTCTAGGTGGAGAAATGAGATTCGATAAGTTGACCATTAGCCCAAAGGCATACTACCGCCGACACAATGATCGGTTTGAGCTTTTCCGCGAAAGCGAAGGCTTCTACCGAAGAATACCCAATGATGGTGGTTTTACCAGCAATCAAGGTGATACCATTCCTTGGTATACAGGGCACAACTACCACCAAACGGATGTGTACGGTGCGGAGATCAATGCCGCCTATAAATCGAAATTTGGTACCAGTTCGATTGGTTACGATTTCCGATCTGAAGAAGTTGTGAGCAATGTGCTCGGGGAGCCATTGGACAATCCTGAAGCAGTCACAGGTGAAGTACCCGGAGCCTTTTACAACAATGGAGCTGATCGACAAAATCACAGCGTTTACTTTGAGCATACGTATTCCAAAGGCGATTTCTTTGCGTCGGCAGGTGTGATGTACAACCACAATACTGACTTCGGTGAAGAGTTCTTTCCAGGAGCTGACGTGAGTTATCAAGTTACCAATCATATCCGTCCTTATGCTTCGGTCAATAGATCGTTCAGGTTGCCGAGCTACACCGATCTGTATTACAACCTTGGCGGTGCTATTGGAAGTATTGATCTGGAACCCGAGTCGTCGCTCAATTACGAAGTGGGAGCGAAGTTCAATTATGGTTTCGGAAGAGGAGACATTGCTTTTTTTACGAGAGATGGCTCAAACCTGATCGATTGGGTTCGATTTAGCGGAAGCGGTATCACAAGAGCTGAGAACATAACAGACGTTCGAATCAGCGGGGTAGAAACAAATTTCACTTGGAACACATTGAAATTTCTTGGCGAAAAGAGCCCTTTGAAATCAGTTCAAACTGGTTATTCCTACATGTTTTCTGATTCCTTGAGCAATGATTTTGAATCCCTTTATGTGCTTGATTTCTTGCAGCACAAAGCAGATATGGGGCTTAATTTCCAATTCGGGAAGAACCTACAAGTCAATTGGTTTTTCAGTTACCAAGATCGGCTGGGATCCTACGTGGATGCCAGTGGAATGGAGTCAAACTACCAACCCGTTTTTTTGTCGGATTTGAGGGTGAGTCCGCAATTCGGGAAGCTGAAGCTATTTGTTCAGGTTTCAAATTTATTTGACGAAACCTACAATGACATTGGCAGTGTTGTTCAGCCAGGTCGATGGTTTAGATTGGGTATGAATTACGAGTTTTCGATGATCAAGCGTTAAGACGTTGCGGGAATTGTCAAAACTTTAGTTTCTTTAGCTGACAATCTAACAAAACACATGTCTACTACCAGCAAAGATCCATTAATAATAGAGTGCGCTTGGGAGGTTTGTAACCAAGTTGGTGGAATATACACCGTAATCCGTTCCAAAGTGCCCGCATCCGTGGAGCGCAGAGGAGAGAACTATTGTCTTCTTGGGCCTCTCGAAAACGAAAACATATCTGCCGAGTTTGATCCAATTACTAATCTGAGCGATCCTATAGGGCGCACAGTCGAGAAAATGCGGAACATGGGATTGGAGGTCTGGTATGGTACTTGGCTGGTTACTGGTAGACCGAAAGTGGTTCTTTTGAATCCTCAAAATGTCTTTAATCGACTCGATTCTTTGCACCGACAAATGAAAACGGAACACGGAATTACGACCAATACGGGTGACGATCTATTGGAGAAGATGGTGCTGTGGGCAGATCTCAACCGCACTTTTTTCACTATTCTCAGCAAAGAAATTTTAAAAGGAAAGCGCGAGGTTGTGGCTCATTTCCACGAATGGATGTCAGCCCTACCTATTTTGGACATTGCAAAACATGGCTTACCTATCTCAACTGTATTTACCACGCATGCAACTATGCTTGGTCGGTATTTGGCTGGAAATGATTCTGATTTTTATAAGAATCTCAACAAATATAACTGGGAGCTTGAGGCGAGACGTTACGGTATTTTGGCGCAAGCCCAAATAGAAAGGAAATGCGCAAATGCGGCAGACACTTTTACGACGGTAAGTGAAGTGACGGGTATGGAATGCGAGCACTTATTGGGCAAAAAGCCAGATGTGATTACGCCCAATGGCCTAAATATTAATAAATACGTAGCCTATCACGAAGTACATAACAGGCACGAAAAGTACAAGGACAAGATTCACGAGTTCATCATCGGGCACTTCTTTAACTCCTACGATTTTGAATTGGACGACACGATTTACTTTTTCACATCGGGTCGATATGAGTACCGCAATAAGGGCTTTGATGTTACCTTGAAGGCGCTCAAGCTTCTAAATCAAATGATGGTGAAGGAGGGTGTAAATAAAACGGTGGTAATGTTCTTTATTACAAAGCGGCCCACCTATTCCATCAACCCTGAAGTGCTTGAATCTCGTGGTGTGATGCAAGAGATCAAAAGAAACTGTGAGTCCATTGAAAAGCAATTAGGCGAAAGACTTTTCTATGCCGCTGCCTCTTCGAAAGATGAGCACAAGCTTCCCAATCTCAACGACTTAATTGATGATTATTGGAAGCTGCGATACCGAAGAACTATTCAGAGCTGGAAAACCAAACAGTGGCCTATTATCGTAACGCACAATTTGGTAGACGATATTGACGATGAGTTGTTGAACTACCTCAGAAACGAGCAGATGGTCAACTCGCCCTTGGATCGAGTGAAAATGGTCTACCACCCTGATTTTATTGATTCTACAAACCCCCTATTCGGAATGGATTATGGTCAGTTTGTGAGAGGATGCCATCTTGGTATTTTCCCTAGTTATTACGAGCCATGGGGATATACTCCGCTGGAATGCGTAGCCCGCGGAGTGCCCACGGTTACTTCTGATCTTTCAGGTTTTGGAAAGTACGTAGAGAATATGGATACAAACCATGAGGACAAAGGCGTATACGTCATGCAAAGGAGCAAGGAGACTGAGAAGAAGTCGGTAGAGAATTTGGCGAAGTACCTCTTGCATTTTGTGAAATCAAATCGACGCTATCGAATGTTTCAAAGAAATAAGCTGGAAGATTTTTCAGAAGATTTTGACTGGAAAGTTCTTATGTCTGCTTATGATGAGGCCTACGATCATGCGATGAATGCTACTGTTCCTAAAAAGGTTCAACGAAAGTCTAAGGCTTAGTTTTCGTCCGAAGTTGATATGTGCTGCTCAATAGCATCTGCGATGTACGCTTTTACGACTTCATACTTTTCGGGAAATTTTTCCCAAATAAAGTCCTCAATCGTGGTGGGGAGATCGCAGAGTTGAATGATCTCAATTTTGTGGTCATTTAATTTGCCCGACCAGGTCACAGGAATCCATTTCTTCTTTCCCTCTTTTCGCTTCTTGCGTTCAGAAGAAAGTCGAAAGCTGCCTTTTAGTCGCCGACCACCTTTAAAATTGAATGTTCCTTCTACTCCTTGCATTGGAAGAATAACCGAATTTATTCGGTGCGTCGAAATTAACAAAGCACAAGCATATTATCAATGATTTTCGAGCATTGCTTTTAATTTTCGTAAAACGAGAATTAAGTAATGGTTAAGTATTCTACTATCAGTTTTCATCTTCTTATTGGCTTAATAAACGACTTGACTGACACACCATTTATAATTGTGTGGTCAATGAAATTCCATATACGCCAAAGTCTTAATAATATGTACTTTTGCGCCGCATTTTGAGCACTTAGTGTTATTTTAGTAATCGTTCAATTAAGACCAATTAATTGTGAAAGAAGAGTACAAAAAGTGGTATTCACCCACATTAGGAAAAGACATGGAAATGCTCGTTTACGGACATTATGGAACTCCATTGATTATTTTCCCAACTACCCTAGGCCGTTTTTACGAGAGCCGGGACTTCAAGCTTATTGAATCTGTGCAGCATTTGGTGGAGGAAGGAAGGGTTAAGATCTATTGTCCCGACACCATCAATGATTTGAGCTGGTACAACAAATCCATTCACCCCGCTGATAGGGTTAAGAATCACATCATCTTTGAGCAGTTTATAAAAGAGGAAGTAGTAGATGCAATTCGCCACGAGTATGGATTGCAAAAAGTGGCAGTGGGTGGAGCCAGCTTTGGAGGCTATTCGGCTGCCAACTTCGCCTTCAAAAACCCACAACTGGTCAGTCACCTTATCAGTATGAGTGGCTCATTTGATATTCGTTCTTTCTTAGACGGGCACTACGATGACAATGCGTACTTTAACAACCCCGTGGACTACCTTAAAAATAGTGATAACCCCGAGCTCTGGAATCTCAACATTACTTTGGGCTATGGCGAATGGGATATTTGCAAGGATGCAAACTTGGTCCTCTCGAATATTCTGAATTCTAAAAACATTCCCCATTGGCTCGATGAGCGTCGCTGGGCAGAGCATGACTGGCCGCTTTGGCGCATGATGTTCCCTGATTATATTTCTAAACTCTAACAAGACCTTTTAAAACACATACTCATGAAAAAGATTGGAATCCTTTTCGGACAAGAAAACACCTTCCCACAAGCTTTCATAGACCGAGTGAATAGCAAAAACGTGGATGGTATTGTAGCGGAAGCTGTAAACATCGAACAAGTGCGTCAGGGCAAAGCCACTGACTACGCTGTTATTATAGATCGTATTTCTCAAGATGTGCCATTTTACCGTGCATACTTGAAAAATGCCGCTATTGGCGGAACTGCTGTTCTCAATAACCCTTTCTGGTGGAGTGCCGACGAAAAGTTTTTCAATAACGCACTCTCATTAAGCGTCAACGTAGCTGTGCCAAACACAGTGCTTCTTCCCTCGCATGAGCGTCCAGCAGATACAGACGAGAATTCTTTCCGCAACTTGGAATTCCCTTTCAACTGGGACTCCATCTTTGAATACATCGGATTCCCCGCATACATGAAGCCTCACTCAGGTGGAGGCTGGAAAAGTGTATACCGTGTTGAGAATGCTGAGGATCTCTTTGCGAAACATTCAGAGACCGGCCAGCTTGTAATGATGCTTCAGGAAGAGATTGAATTTACCGAATACTTCCGATGCTACTACCTAGGTGGAGACCGAGTTCACATTATGCAGTACGAGCCTCGAAATCCTCACCACTTGCGTTACGTTCGCGATGCTGCGCCGATTGACAAGAAGATTTTGGACAAAGTGCACGAAGGGGTTATCAAGTTGAATCATGCCCTTGGTTACGATTTCAACACGGTTGAATTCGCGATCAGAGATGGCATCCCTTACGCGATTGATTTCTGCAATCCTGCGCCTGATGCAGACATTCATTCAGTAGGTGAAGAAAACTTTGAGTGGATCGTTGAGAATGCGGCAAACATGGCCATCGAAAGAGCCAAAGCGCACAAAGACGGTCAGATGAATTTGACTTGGGGTAATTTTGTAAAGGACCAAATTGCTCCTGCCAAAAAAGCTCCTGCTAAGAAGGCCGCACCTGCCAAGAAAGCAGTAGCAGTAAAAGCACCAGTTGCTAAGAAAGTGGCCCCTGCCAAGAAGATCACCCCTGCAAAAGCGCCAGTTGTCAAAAAAGCACCTGTTGCTAAGAAGGCCGCACCTGCCAAGAAAGCAGTAGCAGTAAAAGCACCAGTTGCTAAGAAAGTGGCCCCTGCCAAGAAGACCACCCCTGCAAAAGCGCCAGTTGCCAAAAAAGCACCTGTTGCCAAAAAGGCCGACCAAGAAAGTAAGACAACAGTAGCGGCTAAGAAAGTAGCTGCAGCAACTGCAAAAAAGCCATCGACTTCTCCTAAAGCAAAAAGAGTGACTGCCACAATTACGAGCGCTCCTGCAGTGAAAAACACGACTGTTATCGCCAAGAAGGTAAGCACGATAAAGGCAAAAGTAAGCTCGAAGAAGTCTTCTAAATCCTAATCAGACAGGGTTCATGCTTTTTACACTTGGCATAGAAGAGGAGTATCAGGTCATAGACCCGCATACTCGCGAGTTGGTTTCTCACAAGCAAGAGCTTGTGAGACTTGGGGAAGAGTTATTGCCCGATCAAATCAAGGCAGAACTCCATGAATCTCAAGTCGAGGGAGGAACGAGCGTGTGCCGTGATATCCTCGAGGCAGAAGACCAGGTGAAGCTCCTGCGCAATACTCTAATCGAAACTGCTGAAGGCCTAGGTTTGGCTATTGGCGCTGCGGGAACTCATCCGTTTTCGAGTTGGCAGAACCAGACTATTACGCCTAATCCGCGCTACGACGAGATCATTCTCGAATTGCAGGATGCGGCTAGAAGCAATCTCATTTTCGGGATGCATGTGCATGTGGGAATTCCGAATCGGACCTTGGCTCTTCAAATGGCCAATGGGATGAGGTATTTCTTGCCACACTTATACGCCTTATCGGCAAATTCCCCTTTTTGGGAAGGCCGCAATACGGGATTCAAGTCTTTCCGATCGAAGGTGTTTGATAAGTTTCCCCGAACAGGAATTCCCGAGCATTTTAGCAGCTTGCCTGAATACGATCGTTTTCTGGAACTTTTGGTAAAGACCAAGTGCATTGATAGCGCAAAGAAAATTTGGTGGGACATTCGTGTTCACCCTTTTTATCCGACCATTGAAGTTCGTGTATGTGATGTGACGCTTCGAGCTGACGAGACCATTGCGATAGCAGCAATGATTCAAGGACTCGTGGCAAAGCTTTATAAAATGAACGAGATGAATTGCAGCTTTAATAACTACAGCCGCACACTAATCAATGAGAATAAGTGGCGGGCAGGTAGATATGGTATTGAAGGGAAATTGATCGATTTTGGCACGGAACAAGAAAAGCCATGCAAGGATTTGGTGTTTGAAATGCTCAATTTTGTGGACGACGTTGCTGGAGACTTAGGCTCGAGGAAGCAGCTTGGTTACATTGAGAAAATTCTTTCAGGAGGAACAGGAGCTGATAGGCAATTGGAGGTTTTCTCGAAGAATCAAGATCTAAAGGAGGTCGTGGATTTCATGATTGCTGAAACAAAAGATTTCAAATAATATGAAGGCAAAACTGGCTTTACTCGATATGTACGACGAGGCTCCCAATCAAGGGATGCGCTCGATAAAAGCCATGCTGGATCAGTATGCTGACACGATTGACTATCAAGTCTTCGATGTGCGAGCCAAGCACGAAATTGCTGATCTTTCTTTCGATATGTTCATCTCAACTGGTGGGCCTGGTAGTCCTCTGGAAGGCGACGGAAAGTGGGATGTAGCTTGGAAAGGGTTGATTGACGACATAAAGAATCATAACCTATCTACCACCAGTCCAGCTGACAAGAAGTACATGTTCTTCATCTGCCACTCTTTTCAAATGGCTTGTCACCACTTTCAGTTGGGTGAGTTGACGAAAAGAAAGGTGTCCTCATTTGGAGTTTATCCTTGTCACAAGACGAAGGAAGGAAAAGAAGATCGTCTTTTGAGAGATCTCGCTGACCCGTATTGGGTAGTTGATATTCGCGATTGGCAACTTATTCAACCGAGAAGAAAAGTATTTAGAGATCACGGAGCAGAAATACTTTCATTGGAGAAAATCAGGACGCACGTGGAGTACGAACGAGCCATTATGTCGGTGAGATTTTCTGATGAGATGGCTGGCACACAGTACCACCCAGAGGCCGATCCGCTTGTGATGAAATCCTACTTTCTAATAGAGGAGAA
>Ga0222668_1001258_pt1 | contig 12002 bp, 8 predicted proteins | sample AntAcemetagen728_FD_179823 | JGI IMG/M metagenome (GOLD analysis project Ga0222668, IMG submission 179823) | Saline water microbial communities from Ace Lake, Antarctica - #728 | ecosystem: Environmental > Aquatic > Non-marine Saline and Alkaline > Saline | place: Antarctica: Ace Lake | collected... | reverse complement strand
CAAAAGTCAGAAGCCACTTTTACAGATAAAAATTTGCGCGGCCACTGCCTGCAAGGCACGAAACTCGATTCGATCCACCTCGTCGTCAATTTTTTGCTCGTCGTGAACCGCATCCAGGATTGCCAGGGAGATATCGTAGTTCGGATATTTGATGTCTTCCCCCTCGCGCAGAGAAAATCCATAGACACTGCAGAAGCCTCGGGCCGACAGTCTCAGCTTTTCGATGATGGGCCGATAGACGACAGAAAGCGAAGCACCGGTATCGATCAGACCTATTCCCCGCACATCATCGGGAACCGGCTCCATCATATTATTAAGGGCGTTGCGCCGGGGAGCCGAAACCCCGATGCTAACAGGGACAAGAAGGTGGTTCCCCTCTTCGATCTTAAAACGCATCCGTTCGTTTGAACGTATTAACGGAAAGGCGTGAAGATGCAGTGAACATCTTCGTCCGGAGACTCAATTTGCTTCACGAAAAATTCGCCCTCAAAAGACAACTCGTAACCGCGATTCAAAGCTTCTTCATAAGTCTCAAAAGCTCCTATGCACCCTTGATCGTGGATCAAAACGAAGTGCCCATGAGTATAAGATACACGGAGCTGTGGCAGGAGGCGTTCGAATGCTTCCTGGTTTTTCGTGAAGGTTTCAGGTTGGTCTATGAGCATGACAGGAGCGATGCTATCGCCAACGGTTCGATATTCAATAGAAAATAGCCCCATATCAAGGCTCCGTTGTCTAGCATCCTTTTAAGTCTAAGGCCTGAAACGGAAAAATAACAGTGGGAATTTATCCTCTCAAATTTTGAATTCAGGTGAAAACCACGATCCTTCCTGTCGCAAACTTCGGGACAGATTGACTGAACGCCGCCCCTCCCCAAGTGAACCACTCACCCGCCGGCCACTGCGGCGATGATCTCAATCGCTTCGTCCACTTCCGCCTCAGTCGTGAAAATCGACAGACTCAATCGCAGACTACTGAACGCTTTTTCATCCGAGAAGCCCATCGCCTTCTGAACGTGGCTGGGCATTCCTTTGCCGGTCATGCAGGCACTCCCGGCGGAGCACTGAATCCCCGCGGCGTCGAGTTTCGGGAGGAGTTCGGCGGCAGTTTTCCCCGGAAACGAAACGTGGGCGACGTTCCCGGTGCGATGCTCTCTCGATCCGTTGAACTCAACCCTCTTGAGTCGCTCACCTAACCCTGTTTCGAGCCGGTCTCTGAGCGTGGCGACGCGGTCGAGGTCTCCGTTTTGAGCGGATTCCATCATGATCGCAGCCGCTTCGCCGAGGCCGACGATGTAAGGCACGTTCTCGGTGCCGCTGCGGTGACCACCTTCCTGCCCCCCACCGCGAATCATCGGCTCGAAGGGGGTTCCTTTGCGGATAAAAAGAGCCCCGACTCCTTTGGGTGCGTGGAACTTGTGTCCGCTGATGGAGAGGAAATCGACGGGGACTTCGTCGACGCGGACGGAGATTTTTCCGACGGCCTGAATCGCATCGGTGTGAACCCACCATCCGGCGGCTTTTGCGATTTCGGTGGCTTCCGCCATCGGTTGAATGACGCCAGTCTCGTTGTTCGCCCACATGAGGGAGACGAAGCCGGGTTTGGTTCTTTCAACGGCCGCGGAAAGCTCTGCCAGGTCGAGCCTTCCGTCGTCATGGACCCCGACGCGCGCGACCTCGAATCCGACTGCGGCCATCGCTTCGGTCGGCCGGAGGACGGCGCTGTGTTCGATTTCGCTGACGACGACCTTCGAAGATTTCCGCCCGATCTCGCGGGCGAGCGACTTGATCACCATGCTGTTCGACTCGGTGCCGCATCCGGTGAACACGATCTCATCGGGGCTTGCGCCAATGAGGGCGGCGACTTGTGCACGGGCCGTTCCGAGCGCGGCTTTGACCTCGCGCCCGGCCGCATAGCCACTCGATGGGTTGTGCCAACGGCCCGTCAGAAAAGGCATCATCGCTTCGACGACGCGCGGGTGAACTTGAGTCGTCGCGTTGGAATCGAGGTAGATCATGTGGGGAAGGAGTTGAGAAGAAAGGAGTCGAGGAGGAAAGAATCAGGGAATGAGTGATGGTGCCAGTTTGATGATCTCTTTGGCGGCTTTGGTGATTGCGGCTTCATCGTGAGACGGGAGCGGGACCTTTCCCGACGGGACAGGGTAATTCCCGCTGCCATCGACGGTGTAGCGGGTGTCATAGTGTTCGGTGAGGAGCTCGCTCACGAAGGGGTGCCACTCCCCCGCTTCGGTCATGGTTTTCCAGCGGGCGAGGGTCGCTTTGGAATGAAAGCCGGCAAGGCGGTCGATGGTGTCATGGACGCGCCCGAGATTACCGATCCATTCTTCGTAATCTCCGGCGAGATATCGCGCACGGGCTTCAACGGGCGAATCCACTTCGATGACAGGTGAGTCTTTCAGCTTTTGCCAAAGCGGATTCGGCAGATTTAGGCGCCCGATCTTGGCACTTTCGGCCTCGATATACACGGGGCGTGAGAAGTCAATCTTCTCAAGCTTTTCATAAATAAGCGACTCGAACTGCTTTTGCGCCGGTTGAGGATCGTGAGGATCACCACCGAAGACCGAACCCTTATGATTCGCCATTCCCTCGAGATCGATGACTTGCTCACCGGTCCGATCCATCTCGGCGAGGAGCAAGGTCTTGCCCGCCCCCGTGTAGCCATTGAGCACCACGAGCTTGAGCGTCGGCGCTTTCATTTCGATGACTTCGACGACCAGTGAACGATAGGCTTTGTATCCCCCGCTGATAAGACTGACGTCCCACCCAATGTCATTCATGACCGTCGCCATGCTGCCGGAACGTTGCCCGCCACGCCAGCAGTAGACGAGCACCCGGTAGTCTTTCGGCTTATTGGCAAGATGGGTCTCAAGATGAACCGCAATATTTTTGGAAACGAGCGCCGCCCCGATTTTCCGGGCATCGAAAGCGGAAACCTGCTTGTAAATGGTGCCGACCTTGGCTCGTTCGGCGTCGTTGAGGACAGGCAGACTGATGGCTCCGGAGATCCGGTCCTCCTCATACTCACCTGGGGAGCGGACGTCAATGATCTCATCAAACACGGTGAGGTCGGCGGGGAGGACAATATTCTCAACGTGGCGGCTCATAAAACATGGGCGAACGACAACCCTCGATTGGGAGCGTTCAAGAAAACTTACAACTTTATTATCACGAATTTACGGAATTTTCTGGCACGACAACCCCAGTCATCTGTATACTCTGTGTTGAAGCGATGACTTAATGCCGTCGCGCCAACCAATCAATAATATGAAAAAATTAATCGCAACACTTGCTGTGGCGATCCTTGCACTTGCTCCAGCAGCAATGGCGGGTGAAGTCACTTACATTGCCGGCATGACCGGCGTCACATGAGGCGGATGTAAAAGAGATGTCAGTTCGGCATTCTCATCACTTCCGGGAGTTGTTCTCGACGAGGACGGAAAAGCTAAAGTCACCATTGATAACGGTGAAGAAGCTGGAACTCAAAAAGTGACTGTGGTCACCGATGGTTCTGAGGAAATCAGCCAGGAATCTGCCATCGAGTCTCTCGGTGACAAGGCAAGCCGCTACGTTGTCCAGTCATGGGCTGTCGAAGCTGCCGAGGAGTCCTGAAATTCCTTTTGACCGGTTACCGGTTAACTAATTCGTAAAAGAGCCCCGTTGCACCAGCGACGGGGCTTTTTTTTCGCCCGAATGCTGCTGTAACAATTGGAAAAGCGTCATGGCGCGGCGCCCCGCTCTATGGTTAAATAGTGAGTTGAAATGGCGGACCCTCCCTACAGCTCAAAGGAGACAGTTGATCCTGATACCGGATTGCAACTTCCGCCGCATTTGCAGCGAAAGCTGGAAGCCTTTCAGCAACGCCTCTGGTCCATCAAGATTGCAGAGGGCGCGCTCGCGGGAATCATCGGATTGGGACTCACTTTTCTTGTCGTTTTCACGATCGACCGTTTCATCGACACGCCGCAGATCGTCCGCGTCGTCCTGCTCGTTTTGGGCTTCGCGGTCCCCGCGTTTGCCATTCCAATGCGGTGGAATCGCTGGGTCAAAAAGCAGCGCTCTCTGGAGCAGATCGCCCGACTCCTCCGGCGTCAATTTCCGCGACTCGGCGATGAGCTGCTCGGCATTGTTGAATTATCGAAATCAAAATCCGCGCAATCGAGTCGCGTCCTCGTCGAAGCGGCGATGGCTCAGGTCGATGAGCGGGTTAAATCACGCGACTTTGACGCTGCCGTGCCCGCCAATCGTTATGGACTCTGGTTAGGATCAGCGCTGACGGTGATGGCCGTTTCTCTCCTCCTCGTCTTTCTCGTTTCCGACGCGGCACGCAGTTCTCTGGCGCGATGGATCACGCCCGGCAAGAGCATCGAGCGATATACCTTCGCGCAGATCGATCCTCTCCCGAAAGAAGTGGTCGTCCCCTACGCGGAATCTTTTAACCTCAATCCAACGCTCACGGAGGACACAGACTGGAGCCCCGGCAGCGCCACCGTGAAGCTTCCCGGCAAAACAAAACTCACGACAACTCGTGAGGGCGACCGCTTCGATTTCACGGTCCCGCCACAGAAAGAGAATGGCTCCCTCGCGGTCCGCGTCGGTGATGAATACCAAAAGATCTCCGTCACTCCTCTCTCCCGTCCAGAGTTGACCACTCTCACCGCGAGCCTCCGACTTCCGGATTATCTGCTCTACGAAAGGGATCTCATTATCCCGATTCGGGGCGGCTCTCTCTCCGTCGTGAGAGGAGCCGTCGCCACGGTCACCGGCGAAACCTCGCGGGACCTGGCCTCAGCGGAGTCCGATCTCGGAGAAGCGACCGTATCGGGCAATGCTTTTTCCACGACGCCAGTCAAAATCGAAGAATCAGTCACGCAGAGCATCACCTGGAAAGACATTCATGGACTCACCGCGAAAAGCGCTCTTGAATTGGAAGTCACTCCGGTCGATGACCGCGAGCCCGATGTCTTTGCGAGGCAACTCACGAAGGAACGAATCATTCTCCCCGATGAAGTGGTCTCCTTCGACGTATCTGCGGCAGATGACTTCGGCATTTCCACGCTCGGCCTGGAATGGCACGGTCAGATAACCGCCGAAGGAACCCACTCGGCAAAGGGGGAAAAGGCCGTCGCCGCCGGAGGTCCTGAAAAGCGGGATCTCGAGACCCGCGCCACCTTTTCTGCGGCCCGTGAGGGTATCCCTCCCCAGACGATTCAGATCCGCGCCTTTGCCGAAGATTACCTTCCCGACCGGGAACGCAGTTATTCGCCGACTTTCATCCTCCATGTCCTCAGCCCGCAGGAACATGCCGAGTGGCTCACGCAGGAATTCGGAAAGTGGTTTCGCAATGCCCGAGAGGTCTACGAGCGGGAAAAACAGCTCAATGAATTGAACGAAGCCCTCGCGGAGCTCTCTGCCACCGAACTCGACACGCCGGAAAACCGCCGCAGCCTCGGTGAACAGGCCTCGGCTGAAGCCGCGAACGGAAAAAAGCTCGACGCCCTCACCGAAGCCGGAAGAGGACTCGTGAAGCAAGCGACAAAGAACGATGAATTCGATGCCGATCGTCTCGAATCGTGGGCCGAAAAAATGCGCACCCTCGACGAAATCGCAAACCGGAAGATGCCCTCCGTTTCCGATAAACTCCGGCAGTCATCGCGCGCGCAGGGTGCCGAAGCGGTCGCGATGGAATCTGATCTCGCGGCCACCGAACCCGGGGCGCAGGAAAAAGATGAGCCAACCAGTCCCGCTCAGGAAAAGCTCGACGAAGCGATCGAGGAACAGGAAGAGCTCCTCGCTGAGTTTGCCAAAGTTGCTGATGAACTGCAGGAGATCCTTGCCAGCCTTGAAGCGAGCACCTTCGTGAAACGCCTCAAAGCGGCCGCAAAGGTGCAGACCGAGATTGCCGGAACCTTCGACGAGACGCTCAACGCAGGGTTCGGTCTCCCGCGCCACCGCATCGAACAGCAACTCCGCGATGTCGGCAGCGAAGTCGCCGAAACTGTCGAAGAGCAGAGCAGCCGGGTTTATGAGATCCAGACCGATCTCGAAGCCTACTACCAGCGAAAGCAGGACGAAACCTACAAGAATGTCCTCGATCAAATGAAGGAGTCGTCCGTGGTCTCCCGCCTCAAAGAAATCGGACAGTCTTCGGAAGGCAATCTCAGCGGCCTCTCGATTTCCTCAGCCGAATACTGGTCAGACACCCTCGATCGATGGGCCGAAGAATTGGTCGCCGCCGCGGAAGAAAACAAGGAAGGAGATGGAGAATCAAAGGAGGGACTCCCTCCCGAGATCGTCCTCGCGATCATGAAAGTGCTCCAGGAGCAGATGTATCTCCGCGATGAAACTCGCGAGATGGAGTCCGTTAAGCCAGCCCTCGCGCTTGAGGTTTTTCAATCAAAAGTCCGCCCGCTCGAGCTCACGCAACAGGATCTCCGTGAGCGGATCGATTTCGTGATGGACGACATTCGTGAACTTCCTGACGGGGAGAGTGTTTTTGGCTCCGAGCTCCAGCTTCTCAATCTCGTCTCTGACACAATGCGACAGGCCCGCGGCGTCCTCGCGCGCCCCGACACCGGACCGGAAGCGATCGCCGCGCAAACCGAAGCGATTGAGCTCCTCTTGCAATCGAAACGCCAACAAAGCAAAGGCGGTGGTGGTGGCGGCAGCTCACCGGGTTCCGGCTCTTCGGCAGGGGGAAACAGTTCCTCGGCGCTCAGTGACATCAGTCTTCCTGAGGGCGAACGACGCAGCGCTAACGCCGGCACCCGAGATGTCGAGCAATCGACCGGAAGCGCCGGACGAACCCTCCCCGAAGAATTTCGACGCGGACTGGACACCTACTTTAACACGATCGAATCAAACTGATGACCGTTCCCTCCCCCCTCCTCCTCCTTACGGGATTCTTCAGCCTCCTCGTCATCATGACCGGCCATGCTGAGGCGCAGATCAATGAACCGGACCCGTTCATCATCGTCGGCGAAAAGCCGGTCGACCCCGCCACGGATGCCGCGGAAGAACCCGGAGCCAATCTTTCGCCCGAGCCGCTCAGCGCCCAGATTTCCCAACACATTCTGAAGCTGGCCGAAGGCGAGCGGGACAAACGCCTCAAGTTCATGGCCGTCGTGATCGATGACGTGGCGCGTCTTTGCGAGCTTGATCCTTCGCAACAGCAGGACCTGCAACTCGCCGCGAAAGGAGCCGCCGAACGCTCCATGAAAGACTGGCACACTCAGGCTGAACGCTATTTTCGCACCCGTCTCGATGGAGCGGATCGCGATGCCGCCAAAGAAATGCTCGAAGGCATGGGGAGCGTGAACTTCGGGGGGAATCGCTCCGAGGAAGAAGGCGAAACGCTCGATGTCTGGAAAGACACTCTCGAAACCGTGCTCTCCGATGATCAAGTGAGCCGCTACGAGGAAGTCCTCGAACAGCGCCAGCTCGACCGCATCGAAGCTTTCACCCTCATGTCAGTGACAACGCTGGACTCCTTTCTGCGTTTCACCCCGAAGCAAAAGTCGAAGATCAACGATCTCGTTCACGAGGCCACGACCGCTTACCTCGACGACGTGCAGCGCTACTGGGGTGACTACTTTGAGCGGGGCATGCTGATGTCACTCGCCAATGCGGCGGAGGAAAACGAACTCCGCGCGATCCTCACCGAAGAGCAATATGATCGGCTCAAAGAGGAGACCGCGAACTTCGATCATTTCTGGGATCAAAAGCGACGCCTCAAGCGTGCCAAGGAAAAGGCAGCCCTGCGACGAGCAGAGAAGGCTGAGGAAGAAATCTACAAAGAGGAGGAAGCCGCGCCGGTGACCGAGTCCGTCCAGTAACCCCGGCGACCTGCATTCAAACATCATGCTAAGATTATTTCCCGCCGCGATTCTCTTTTTCGGCCTGAGCAGTTCCGCTCTCGCCCAGGGACCCTCGATCCAATACGGCAACGAAATCCCCGCTGAGGTCGAGACCATTTACGAGCGCGGCCTGACCTTCCTCAGTGAGACGCAGAGTGAGACCGGCACCTGGCGAAGTCGCTCTGAGCATGGGATCACCGGCCTCTGTCTCATGGCCTTTCTCGCGAGTGGAGAAGATCCCAATTTCGGTCGCTATCGCCAGAACATCAAAAGCGCGATCCGCTCCATCATCGAAGGGCAGGATGCCTCGGGCTTCATTCCCAACAGCATGTATCACCATGGCTTCGCAATGCTCGCGCTCGCCGAAGCCTACGGCGTCGTCGATGAGGAAACGCTCTGGGACAGCAGTGAGGAGGCCGCGAACCGTCAATCGATCGCCGTCACCCTGCAGCGAGCCATCGAACTGAGCGTGAAAGCGCAAAAAGCCAACCGCTGGGGTGGCTGGCGCTATTCCCCCACTTCGACTGACGCTGACACTTCGGTGACGGGGTCGGTCCTCATGGGATTGCTCGCCTGCCAGAATGCCGGCATTGAAGTCCCCGCCGGATCCATTGAAAGCGCCCTCGAATACATGCAGCGAAACACCGCTTCCTCCGGCTTTGTTGCCTACAGCGGAGGGATCGGCGGCGGCGGCGAATCGATGGCCCGCTCTGCCGTCGCGACGCTCGTCTACTCGGTCGGCCACAAGCGCGAGTGGGAGGAATACGAAGCCTCACTCTCCCACATTTCGGAGCGGCTCGACCACAAGGAATCGGCCCACACGCACTACTTTTACTATTACATGGCCCAGGCGCTCTTTCAGGGCGATCCCGAAGCCTGGGACATCTGGAACCGGAACACAGCCCGGATGCTCGCGGATCAACAGGCCGACGATGGAAGTTTCGAAGGCAGCTATGGGGAAGCCTACGGCACCGCGATGTCTCTCCTCGCCCTCGCTTTGAACTATCGCTTTCTCCCCATCTACGAGCGCTTCTAATTTCTTCATGTCCCGTCTCAATCAACCCTGTTCAATGCGTGACCTAACCCTCTTAGGTATTGTTTTGTTAGGATTTTTCATCCTGCCGGAGGTCGAAGCGGACGAGGACCGCCCGGCCTCACTGACGTGGCGAAACGGAGATAGTCTCGACGGGAGCATTCTGAGCGGAGACGGGAAAAACCTGCAATGGAAGGCCGCCCCGTTCGCAGGACCGCTCAAGCTCAATCTTGACCAACTTGACGGGGTCCGTTTTTCAACCCCGACCGCGAAAACCGCACCCGGGAAAAGGCCGCCTTTCCGGCTCATCCTTAACAACGGTGACCGTCTCGAGGGATCGCTCGAAGCGATCTCCGCAGAAACGATCACTTTCCACGCGACCCCGTTTCGCAAGCTTGTTGAAATTCGCAAAGAGCACATTGCGCGGCTCGTGCACGTCGGGAGCGACTTCCTTCGCTACTCCGGCCCCACCGATCTTGAAGATTGGACCACGTCAGGACGGGATCGAAAAGTCTCCGAGTGGTTCACCGATCTCACGGGGGCGTTCGCAACACATCAATGGTCGGGAAATTTGTTCCGGGAAATTGAATTTCCCAATTCGGTCGAGATCCGCTTCGAGGCGTCTTTTCCGATGGGATTTCCCAATCTGGAAATCGGACTCGTTCGCGGGACCGACATCGGGCCGATGTTGGAAACCTGGGACAACTCTCTCGTCCTCACTTATCGGAGTCGCTTCGTTCCGGTAATGGAGTTGAGCGAAGAGACCCGGCGGCTCGACTTCCGGCTTTTCTGGAATCAATCTTCGGGAGAAGTTCTCCTCTGCGATCCCTCCGGTCGCCGCCTCGCCTCACTCAACAACGCGACCGTGGATCGCCGCGCCGCGGACTCGACCAAGTCACGCCAGACCGACCCGCTCGTGCGGGGTTTTTCGATCCTCAACCGAACCCCGGAACTGAAGCTCCTCTCCCTCTCAGTTCAGGAATGGGATGGCAAAGCCCCCTCCGTGATCGACCTCGCCAAGCCACGCGTCCTTCTCGCCGGGCTTGCGCCGAAATTTGAAACCGGGAGCGTGACCTACACCGCAGGATCTGACGCCCTTCGCGTCGGCTCGCGCTCCTTTCCCCTCGAACAGTTTCAGGAGATGATCCTCACGACCGCGCCTGAATTGCCCGAAACTGCCGAAGCCAATTCCGCGACAACACTCGCGTGGAATGACGGCAGCAACGTCAGTGGCCGCCTCGACTCTCTCAGCGACGAGGAGATCAGCATCGTCGCCGAATGGTCCCCCTCCCCACTCGTGCTCTCGCTTGATAAAGCGAAAGAGATCCGTTTTCCGGGCTCGAAAATCCCGCTGATTGAGGGGACAGACAAACTAGAGGGCGAAGGTTTCGCTCTGATCGGCGCGGCTCGTCCCCTCGCAGAAAAAACCGGGCGGAGTCTCGTCGGCTGGCTGCCTCCCGGTGCCAATGAACCCATCCCTTTCGCCGACGAAGTCAAAGCAACAATCACTCGTTTTCCTCATGCGTCGTCTAATCCTGAACTGGCCAATCTTATCGGACAGGCCAGGTTATATCTTTCGAACGGCGAGATCCTCGTCGGCTCATTGCTCTCGATTTCTCCCGATGAAGTGAAGTTCACGAGCCGCATCACGGGACCGATCACGATCCCCTCATTGGATCTTCTCGCTATCGACCTGGGGAGTTCCGGTCGCATTCTTGAAGGTTTTAACGACACGGAATGGGAGGAAGTCGAGGAGAATGAAAACGACGTCGAACTGACCCGCGACTCGGCGGTGATCCGGGCTGGCGGGTTCGGTAATCCGTCTCTCGTCCTCGGCGATCGCATTCACTTCTCTGCTCAGTGGAAACAAACCTACGGCGCCGTTACCCTGAGGCTTTTCACGAACGGATCCGATGAGAATTCTCCTTCGACCGATCTCATCATCGCCGCGCAGGGAAACCGTCTCTTCGTGGGGAAACTGAAAGAGAGCGGTGCTTTTTCCTTCTCCGGCGATCAGATTCCAATCGTGGGTGACACGGCAAGTTTCGAAATCCGACTGCTCGGCGAGAAAGTCGAAATTGTCGTCAACGGGAAGACCTCTCTTGAGATTGAAGTTGATCCCGATCGCGTCTCCGGCAACGGGATTTACTTTCGCATGGGCGGCGGCTGGCAGGGCTGGAATCAGTCGGACAATGAAATCACGATCACCGATTTTCGGATTGAGAGAACTCCCGGAAGCATCCCGCGGCGAATCATCGACCCGGCCGCGAGGGAAATGTCACTCCAGCTCCCCCGCTCCCGTCGTGCTCCGGTTCCGAGCCACCTCCTCATCGCCCCGAACGGCGACCTTCTCCGCGGAAGCCTCCTCTCCGCTTCCGCCGAAGGCGTGAAGTTCCAGGCCGGCGAATCTCTCGTTGATCTGCCGGCAGATCGAATCTCCGCTATTATCTGGCTGCAGGGGCCCTCTCTTGAAACCGGGGAAGACGAAGCGACCGGTGAACCACCGCTCTTCAGCGAAACTGCACCTGAAAATCCCTTTCTCGTGACCCACCAGTTTGCCCTCATGGACGGAAGCCGCCTGAACTTGCACGCTGACAAGCTCGAAAACGAACGCTTCGTCGGGGAATCGAGCCTCCTGGGAACTTGCACGATTGCGATCGAAAACATCCGGGAAATGAAGCGCGGCCCGGAGACCCCGCTTGATGAACTCGACACGTCACCTCCGGAAGCCTTTTCCAGTTGGGTTCTCACTCCGACTCCCGACCCCGTGATACCGGGATCAGAAGCGGAAGCGCTCTCCCCGCTCATCGGAGAGACGGCTCCCCCGGTCGAGCTGACGATGCTCGACGACTCCATCTTTAAGCTCAGTGATCATCTCGGCAAAGTCGTGGTCCTCGACTTTTGGGCGACCTGGTGCGGCCCATGCATCAAAGCAATCCCTGATGTAAGGAAGGTCATCGAAGCGTTTCCCGAAGACACCGTGAAACTCTGCGCCGTGAACCAATCTGAATCACTGCCCATCATCAACCGCTTCCTTGAGTCCCGGAAGTGGAACGGGCTCCCCGTAGCACTCGATTTCGACATGAAAGTGAGCGA
>Ga0222668_1001256_pt1 | contig 12012 bp, 9 predicted proteins | sample AntAcemetagen728_FD_179823 | JGI IMG/M metagenome (GOLD analysis project Ga0222668, IMG submission 179823) | Saline water microbial communities from Ace Lake, Antarctica - #728 | ecosystem: Environmental > Aquatic > Non-marine Saline and Alkaline > Saline | place: Antarctica: Ace Lake | collected... | reverse complement strand
ACCAATACCCTTGAGATCAGGCTTGTAGATGTCAATGGTCTCGGTGCCCACGAGTGCACTGCCGTAATCGTCAACCACATACTCGTGAGGAAGACCCTCAATCACAAATCGAGTCCCGAGAGGATACTTTGACCAGTCGGCTGCGGCACTCCGAATCTCGGCCCCGTATTTAAGTGTACTTCCAGCCGCACTGAGCTTGCCATACGGAAGACTATCAGCCTGAAGGTGACTGTAGGCAGTTGTTCTCACCATCATTATCTGATTGATGGGACGACCCCCGACTGAGGTGCAGGGAACGGTAGTTAAACTCACTGCCGGCTTCGGCTCGAAATTTTGCTCTTGAGCAAGAGGAGCGGTTTGCTCAACGGGCGGGGTCTGCACAACGGGAGAGGTCGGCACAACATCGGGCGCAGCAGCCATAGCCATGGTCATAGCATCCGTGGGTGTCGGTGCACCTTCCTCACTGGAAGCGGCCACTTTTTCAACGTCTACCTCAGCAATGCGATTCACTGCTTCGATGTTGGACGCCGTCACCGCGGAAAGATTAGACGTAGTCGTGCAACTTGTTGAAAACAAGATAACAGAACCTCCCAGAAGAAGCAGCGACAGAGCGCGTATGTGGACCATGTCTGGCATGTCAGTGAACCCTCTCAATTACGCAGAATACACCAAAAGTCAACTTGCTCCACCTCTCCATCTTTAAGGATATCATAAATTGTTTGGGATTACTATAATTTTTGTAACCAAAACGGAAAACTTGATTCTAAATTTGTGTCGTCTCGAGCGATCACCCCAGATCTCGTAGCTTATTTTTTAAAAAGTTTCATGCCTTCGAGTGGAAGCCGGAAGGGGATAATCTCCAATCTCCCGGAATCAGCGATGAGGCTTACCATCCCGTGCCTTTGATAATCGAAGAGAGGAATCTCCTCTTGAGCCAACCGTTTCCGCAATCGCCCGGGGATTGCTTCGTTGGCAGGGAAGTCCGCGTGACTTGAGATCACCGCCTGAGGCGCAATCGCATCGACAAACGCGGAAAGCCCGGAAGGAGATTCACAGTGTTGACCACGAATCCAAATGTCGGCCTTGAGATTAATGCCTCTCTCGAGCAGTCTTTTTTCCGTCTCAAATCCAGCGTCTGAGGTGAAGAGAATCGACCACTCCCCGTAGACCAGCTTCATCACCAGAGCCCGATCATCGGCCAGTCTTCCGTTGCTTTCTTTGTCCGGCGAAAGAATATCAAAATAAAGATCTTTTTTCAATTCGATCCGTTTCCCCTTCGAGACCCCAAGCTGCGGGATCGAATGGAGGTCGCACAAGGCTTGAATGTCAGGATAAACCGGTGATCGATTTTTCGCGGTCGACTCGAGGACGAGGCCGGGACGAAAATGAGCGATCATTCCGGGAGCGGCGCCAATATGAGCGACATCTCCGTGAGTGAGCACGAGCGATTCAATTTGGTTAATCCCCCGATACCGAAGGAGCGGCAGGAGTTGGTTGCGATACGTCCGCACATCGCCGCTATCCATCACCCATGTTTGAGAGCCACCCCCCGCGGAGTCGGGTATCTGGATCAGATGCGCCGCGGATCCAAAAGCACCCATGCTATCGACTCGGAGCGTGCCCTCTGAATCAAACCCGGCGACCCCATCGGCATGACCGACATGATAAGTTGCTCCCGGGAGTGTCGCGAAAAACTGAGCCCAACTTGTTAGGACGATGGCAACACCTACGTTCAATTGATTTAGCAATGCGGCGACCGGTCCTAAGTGTAGCGCCGAAAAAACAAGCGAGGCAAACGCGATCATAATGACTAATGCCGCGAGGGGAACCATGAACAAATTCGCAATCACACCGACAGGAGCAAGGCTGTGAAAATGCCAGCTCAGCCATCCCGCCGAGCCAATCCAGGAGGTCACGGAAATCGCGAGAATCGCAGCGAACGACGAGATCGCAGCATTGAACGAATGCCGCCCCGGACTGATGAGACGACGGGGAAGGAACGGATCAGTACGAAAGGGCGCTTCGACTAATTTTCTCAAACTCTGCCCGAAAAGGGCGATGAAAAAGAGGACCGTGAAGGAAAGCTGAAATCCCGGCAGAAACAGCTGTTGGGTGTCGACGAACAATATCAGGAGCGCAGCGAAGCCAAGCAAATTGAAGAGGCGCGGGCTTTCCTTGATTCCGAAACCCAGCAGGAAAATCGAGAGCATCACCGCTGCCCTCACCGCGGACGGGCGCAGCCCTGTGAGCACGGCGTAGAAAAGAATCAAAGGAATCACGATCCAGATCGCCCGCCGTTTAGAGATCCTGAAAAGAAGCGCCATACCGAGAAAAAGCCCTCCCACAATTGCGACATGCATCCCTGAAACCGCAAAAAGGTGCGTCGTCCCCGATAGTTTGAACAACTCTTCCAGATCTTCCGGCGCATTGTCCCGCGCTCCAAGCGACATCGCCGCAATGAGTCCCGCATAGGGAAGGTCTGCCGAGCCCAACCCGGCACGCAACGCTTTCTCCATCACGATTCTCGAGCGATGCGCGAGACGGATCAGTTCCCAGCCGCTCCTCCCACCCAGAATCTCGAAGTCGTCCCCGGTGCCGACCTCAAGTTGACCTCGCGAACCGGAATGCCTGAAATAGTACTCGCGGGCATCGAAGCCGCCCGGAACCAAAGGAGCATCCAGCGGCAGCAGCACTCCGGTCGCCCGAATCCGATCCCCATACTCGAGAGAGAGATCACTTTTTCGAATCAGAACCGGGACACGATGCCTCGTCCTGAGGGGTTCACGAGGGAGCGAGATCTCTTCAATTTCGACAATGGCCTGAGTCGAATTCCCCCGAAGATTCGGCTTCGAAACAACCCATCCTGAGATTTCCACCACAAAAGAATGGCCGTCCGAAAGACTTGAAGCAAAAGGGAACGAGTCAATCTGCCTTAGCCGATGCTCGTGAATCCCACCCGCGACAAGAAATCCAACGATCGAAGCGACGATGAGAGGGAAAAAGTTTAGTGCCCCCTGCGAGGATCTCTTCACGATCCAGAGGAAAGCGGCAATCAAGAGCCCACCCCGCCAGAAGAAGCTGAAATCGACCGTGACTATTCCCGCCATCACAAAAAGAGACACCGTGAATAGCGGTGACAAAATCAGAAACTCACCCCCTCTTTTCTTCCAGCCTGCGAGGGTCTCTTTCACGATTTGATAAATTTCTCTAAATTTGAGGTTGGCATTTCCCAAGACATCGCTAAATTCACCACCCTCGCGGGTCACTCCGTGAGGATCATCTCAGTTTTTAAGCGCAGTTAAAAGTTAAGTTTATTAGGATTTGACTGTATCTTGATAAGACCTCGAGAGGTTACAGCGATTGCGGGTATAGCTTAGTGGTAAAGCCCTAGCCTTCCAAGCTAGTGATGTGGGTTCGATTCCCACTACCCGCTCCACTTCAAATCATTCTTATGAAGCTCGCGGCCCCCCGATTGCCTTGAGGATTGGCACCTCTCTCCTCACATCGTCGCCTCTTTCTGGATCGGCAAAGGATTGCCGCAGCGCCATCGATACACTTGTCGAGAGATTCGAGACAAGCCTATCATGTCCTGATGCTCTTCCAGAATGCGCTGCAGACCAACCCCGGTTGTCGACCCAATCTCACGATCGAAGCATTCGAGTCCTCAAATCCTGACTCGAATCGGCCCACCGAGCTCATCAACGTTGCCCGAAACGAGCTCCCAAAAGAAGCCCACGCCATTCACAACCTCGGCTCATTAAACGGAGTCGTAGGAATTTTCCCGCTCGCCTTCGCTCTCAGCAAGGGTCTCAATTTCTCCATCACCGCCTCGTCTCCCGGCGTCGGATCAACCGCAAGGTTATCGAACTCCATCGGATCGGCCCAGTGGTCGTAGAGTTCGATGCCGGACGCCCCTTCGGCCCATTCAGTATAACGCCAGCGATCGGTTCGGATGCTGCAACCCATCACCGGACGGTCGAGCCTGTCATCGCTCGGACGCAGAATCTGAGTGACGGCATTCGAATCCCACTCCGCAAGGGGATCTTCTAACAAAGGTACCAAACTCTTACCCTCAAGCCCTTCCGGCAGGGCGAGCCCTGCCGCCTCCGCGACCGTCGGATAGATGTCCACAAATTCGACGATGCGATGGCAGTCCTGCTCGTTCCCGGCCATACCCGGCACCCGGATGATGAGAGGCGTGCGCGCCCCCTCCTCGAAGAGGGTTCGTTTTTGCCAGATCCCATTGTGCTCGCCGAGGTGATACCCATGGTCGCTCCAGAAGACGACAATCGTGTCATTCGCAAGTTCGAGCCGATCAAGCGCATCGAGAAGCCGCCCGACCTGGGCATCAATGAAGGAGACGCATGCGTAGTAGGCCTGAAGCGCTCCGATCAAAACAGGCTCTTCAAGACTGTAATGGGGAACCGGGCAATTGTGAGCAAACCCCGGGACCGGAATATCATCACGATCATTCTCCGGAGCATACGGCAATCGCAGATCCTCTTTCGGGTAGAGACTGAAATACTTTTTCGGAGCGACAAACGGCGTATGAGGTCGGAAAAAGCCGACCCCGAGAAAGAAGGGCTCATCCTTTTTTTCCTCCATGATCTTGATCGCCTCTGTCGTGATCATCCCGTCGGTTTGCTCTTCATCAGTGCCTTCCGCGGCGAGCCAACTCAGAGCCCCGCTGATTTTGCGATGGGGCTCGGCATTGAAAATGAGAGCCTCCTCATCTTTGTCCCGCCCCTTCGGATTCACGGTTCGCTGCCACGACGGAGGGTCGTCAAAGCCATCGGTTCCGATACTGGCAGGAACATTGTAGTGATAGATTTTCCCCACCCTCGCGGAGAAGTAATCCGCTTTCATGAAAAGCTGCGAAAGCGTCACGACATCGGGAACCGCCTCCCGAAAATGCTGGTCGAGATCGTAGACCTTGATCGTATCCGGACGCAGACCCGTCATGACGCTTGCTCTCGTAGGATTGCAGAGCGGCAACTGATTGTAGGCGCGGTCAAAGCGAACTCCACTCGCGGCAAGCCGATCGATGTGGGGCGTTTTCGCAACGAGATCCCCATAGCACCCAAGCGAGCTGGCAAGATCATCGACCGATATGAAAAGGACATTCGGCTTTTTCGATTCGGCGTGAGCGGAAGGAAGGAGGATCACAGAAATGGCGACCCAACAGGGTATGATCCATGACCTGAGAGGGTTAAGTCTTCGGGAAGTTAGAGGGAGAGCGTTCATAGAATGCCCTTCCCATAGCAGAATCAGGGGACGATGGGAACGCGGTTTTTGCCTTTCCCGATCAACCGCCACACATTCACCTGTCACGAAGTGACAACTCATTTTAGGGGGAGGTCTCAAGCTCCCCCGTCTCACGCAAAGCCCCGGATTGTCGGGCACCGACGCTACCTGCCACTCACAAAATGAACTAGCGAACAGGAGATAAATCACGTCGCGTTCTCCCAAGTAGCGGCGTGCTTCCAGCCGCCAGCGCAGCCTCCGCTCGGAGTCTCCGTAGGCAGCAAGATGCAGCCTCTCCTTGGTCACGAGAAACGAGCTCACTCAAACGGGTCGGACTCACCTTTGCTCAATGAAGTTCCTCCGCCGAAAGGATCAGGCGCGGGCGACGTTGGCACCGGAGGGTATCCATCAGTCAGGACGATCCAATAGTGGTGGACATGATCTCGCCAGGTCAATTCAGGGTCGCCGTAAAACGCTGAGTCAATATAGGCCTCAATGAACTCCAATTGATCTCGCGTATTGCGGACCCATAGCAGCCCCTTCTTTGGATGGAAGTCAGCAACAGCTCCGTCTGGAAAATCAATTCCCGCTTCTTCGAAAGCTTTTCGCACATCACCTTCGTTCGTGACCCGGTATTTCAACTGTGCCCGAGAGGTCACGTAGCGCTGCCCTTCCGCTGCGGGCAGATCGATTTCATTTATCACGAGGTTCCATTTAAAAAAGGTATCAAATCCCTACGAGATCAGAAAGAAGTGAGGCAGGGGGTTTAGTTCCCCCCCCCCTCCGAAAAGGCTTGCAGTTCGTCCCATTCGCGATTGAATTGCGGCCTGATTATGGGAAAACGAGCAGTACTTTTATTCGCCGGGCAAGGAGCGCAATCCGTAGGGATGGGACGTGACTTCGCGGAGCAATTTGAAGCAGCGAAGACGCTCTTCGATCAAGCGGACACGCAGCTCGGCTACTCCCTCAGTGAAAAAATGTTCAACGGTCCTGCTGAGGAACTGACCCGCACTTCCATCTGCCAGCCGGCTCTCTACGCCCACGGCCTCGCCTGCCTCGAGCTCCTCAAGGCCCAGGTCCCTGATCTCGAGATCGCGGGATGTGCCGGTTTATCTCTCGGAGAATTCACGGCTCATGCGGCCGCAGGAACATTTAATTTTGCGACCGGACTCGATCTTGTCGCGAAACGCGGCTCTTTCATGGAAGAGGCCACGAGCGCAACGAAGGGTTCAATGGCCGCGCTCATTGGCGGTGACGAAGCCGACATCCGCAAGCTTGCAGAAAAATGCGACGTCGATGTCGCGAATCTCAATTGCCCCGGACAGATCGTGATCTCCGGCTCCACCGAAGGAATCGATAAAGCGATTACGCTGGCCGAGGAACATGGTATCCGGATCGCTCAAAAACTCGAAGTCGCCGGCGCCTATCACTCACGTCTCATGCTTCCAGCTCAGGAGAAACTCGCCGCAGTGCTTCAGGGACTGGAACTGAATACGCCAAACGTGCCGGTCTTTTGCAACGTCGAAGCAAGACAGGTCAGCGAAGGAGACGACATTCGCAAAACGCTCGAAGCACAGGTCAGTGGATCTGTGCGTTGGGGCGAAACCGTTCAGGCATACATCGACAAGGGCGAAGATCTCTTCATCGAACTCGGCCCGGGACGCGTTCTCGCAGGCTTGATGCGTCGCATCGACCGCAAGAAAACCTGCCTCAGCTTTGCTGACGTTGAGGGGCTGGAGAAAGTGGTCGCAGAATTGAAGAGCTAATTCTCTCTTACGATTGACCATCGCTTATTCCGGAACCACTGAGCGAAACACGCGCCTAATCATTTTCCGACGCCGCCAAGCCCTCTCGCTGTGCTTCCGGACTAACGATGTAGAGATCGATTACCGCCTTAACACGGGCAAAATACTCACGAATTCTGACGCCCCGGGAATCCTTCCGATTAACCGCGGCGCTTTTCAAAGCCACCGCCTTCACCCCGACGTGATCAGCAATAAAGAGCGCTCTGTTCACGTGAAAGTCATCGGAGACGATCACGACATGGTCGATCCCATAGACCGACTTCGCCCGGCTCAGTGAATCAAGTGTTCTTGCCCCTTTGTCATCCGCGATAATATTTTCCTTTGGCACCCCAATCGCCGTGAGCCCTTTGATCATATCGCGCGTTTCGTCGTAATACTGCGAGTCACGGTACCCGCTAACGAGCAATTGTTTTACCCGGCCTGACTGAATCAGCTCCGCCGCAGCCCTAAGTCGATTTTGAAAATGTTGATTCAGAATGTCAGGGGCGACCTTCTTCGACGTCCCAAGAACCAGACCGACGGGGGCTGGATCAACTTCATCGACCGACGCAAAAACACGGTCCCGGGTTGACCCCACGATCCAAAGATTGCAAAGCACTACAAACGCCACCAATAGAAGTATTGGAAACGTAACGAGCCAAAAGAAGATAGAGCGCTTTCGTTTACGAGGCATGGTTCAACCGACATTCGCGCCAGAATGGCAAACGATACTTAACATTTCCTTAAAATTCCTCTTTTCAATCCAAATACCTTCTTATGAAGACGATTCCACGAATCTTCTCTTACTTAAAACGCTACCCGGTCCTCGCGATTTCGCAGCTCTCCTGTGCCGTGGTCATGACCATGATGGTCATTGTTTTCCCTGAAGTCACTAAAACGATCACTGGAGAAGTGATTCCCGACCGTGACTTTGGACGACTCATCCCCTTGGCGCTCATTGCTGCCGGAGCTTTCTTTGTTACCAATCTCTTCAATGCACTGCGCATCATTATCAATAATACGTTCGAGCAGAACGTGATCTTTGATATTCGGTCAGATTTGTATGAGAAAATCCAGCGGCTCCCGATGCGCTGGTTTGATAACAAGAGAACCGGTGACGTCATGACCCGTGTCACCGAAGACGTCACCGCGATGGAGCGAGTCCTCATTGATGGAATCGAACAGGGAGTCGTCGCGGTTCTGCAAATCTTCGTCGTTGGGTTTTTTCTCTTCAAAGAAAACGCCTCCCTCGCTCTCATTGCGATGATTCCGATGCCGTTCCTAGTCATAGGTGCCTGGACTTACACAAAGTCAGCCCCGGCCCGCCATCGCAAAGTGCGAGGTGCTACGAGCGACATGAACTCGCTCTTGCATGACAACATTGACGGCATCCAACAGATCAAAACGTTCACACGTGAAGAAGCCGAGCACGGTCGATTTAACGAGGCGAGCGATCTCGTTCGACAAGCAACACTCCGCCTTATGAAAGTCTGGGCAGCCTACAGTCCAAGCATGGAATTTTGCCGCAACATTGGCTACGTCCTCGTCGTGGGATTTGGAGCCTGGTCAGTGATGCAGTCACCGGATCAGGCGACACTCCAGAAAGAGACCGGCGTGTTTGTCGCCTTCCTCGTCGCGCTCTCACTTTTCTATGAGCCCATCACTCGACTACACGGGCTCAACCAGATCATCCAGGCCGGAAAAGCAGCTGGTGAGAGGGTCTTCGAAATCGTCGATGCCGAAGAAGAACCTGATATCGATATCGGAGAAGAGCTGAAACTTCCCATCAAAGGAAAAGTAGTTCTTAAAGACGTTCGCTTTTCATATGGTGACGACATTTCCACGCTCAAGGGCGTCTCAATGAGCGCCGAACCCGGCGAGATGATCGCGCTAGTGGGGCACACTGGAGCCGGTAAATCGACAATCATCAACCTCCTGACACGCTTCTACGAAACCGACGGAGGAACGATCTCGATCGACGACCAGCCGATCAGCGATCTGAAGAAATCCTCGCTTCGCGATGCCATGGGCTATGTCACCCAGGAGAGCTTTCTCTTCAACGGGTCGATGCGGGAAAACCTCGAACTCGCCAAACGAGGCGCCACCGACGACGAAATGTGGGATGTGCTTCGTGCCGCGAATGCGGAAGAGTTTGTAAAAGCACTCCCTAAACAACTCGACACGAATGTGGGTGAGCGCGGCGTCAAACTCTCTGTCGGGGAGAAACAGCGCGTCGCGATTGCACGTGTCATCCTCAAGAATCCGCCGATTCTCCTTCTCGATGAAGCCACTGCCAGCGTCGACACAGAAACCGAGAAACTGATTCAGGCAGCTCTCGAAAAACTCATGGCGAACCGAACCAGTTTCGTCATCGCGCACCGACTCTCAACCGTCCGCAACGCCGATCGCATTTATGTTCTCGATCATGGTGAGGTGGCCGAACAAGGCACCCACGAAGCACTGATCACCGAAGACGGTATCTATGCGATGCTCTGTCGTCAGACCCTTATGACGTGATCGACGCGCGTGACGTGATCGACGCGCGTTGACAAAGAGGACTTGACCTCGGTTGACATGATTGGGGGGCTAGGTCGCGGGAGGATTGTCGCGGCCTCCCGCTTGACACGGCCAGCGCCCTTGCGAACTGCCTCGGACGCTTCGCCTCCCAGCCAACGTGACAGAGAAGCGATCGAGCAACGAGATCGTCGACGGAATCATCGCGGACGCGAATTATCGGCACGCCTTCTAACTGATCTACCGGTCCGAGAATTCCTTGAACGCTGCCGCTACGTCGGCCTCTTCCGCAGTGCCTTGGTAAAAGATCGTGAGATAACGAAAAGTGAGACTCTCACCCGCTTTGATCGTGTGGTCACCCGCTCCAATTTCGGTCTCCTTCTCAAAGTTCCCCTGGCCGAAAGGATTGGCAGTGAAAAGCCCGTAATGCCTCGCGTGCCACCAGGTTGGGTGCCGAAAGCTTGAGGGGTGATCGAGAATGGCGATTCCTACAGAATTACCTGCCCGATCTTCCCCGGCGTAATTGACCCAGGCGGCTCGCTTACCCCAGGCAGCCCGATCAAGGTCTCCCTCGCTGTTGCTGATGTGCCCTTTGGCAGGCTCACCTTCGAGCCGCAGCGTTGGAATGGTACGAATTGACCAGGCACCTTCCTTATCGTCCTTGATCTCTACATCACCTGCGTCGGCATTGAGCGTCAACTTCGTTTCCACAACCAAAGCACCATCTTTCCGATAGGAGAAAGTGAACTCTCGATCGTCTGAGCAAATACGCTTCTTCTGATCTGCCTGGGCAACCCAGTCGGATTTCACGCTAAAGATAAGTGAGTTGCCATCCATTTTGACCCCGTTCATTCCTTTGTGAACGATCTTTCCGAAGGTCTTGTCCTTTTTCTTATCGTCTCCATAGAAGTGCCAGAAATCGAGGCCATTCACTTTGCCAAGGCCGAACCACATTCCCCGGTGGTGGATGTGATCCTGCTCCTCATCCTCGAAACCATCCTTCATCGGCCAGTGCCGCGTCATATTTTCCCCCGTCGGCCCCATCACAGGATAAAAGAACGGCTTCCCCTCTTCTTTTCCCGCGTGATAATCGGAGACGTGCTTTCCATCGAAATAGATCCCGATGGGCTCGCTTCCACGAATCGACCAACCGCTGCCGGTGTTACCAATGGTTTGTCCTTCCGCAGCGAACAGAAAGCAGGATAAGAATGCGAAAATGGGGGAAAGTAGTCTCATGAGAGGTGGATTGATTTACTGGATGATGACTATCTCAACTCTTGCCGAGCAGGGCAAGCGCCGATACCGTACCTGTATGAGTCACTATGCTTCACCAAATCGTCGTCATTTTTTGAAAAGCGCCGCCGCCGGACTTGCCGTTGCGCCCTTTGCGACAATTCCTGCCTTGGCGAAAGAGGAGGCACGGTTTGAGTATTGCACGTTCACCAAACCACTGCAGTCATTGAGCTACGACGATACCGCGAAAGCGATCGCGGCGTTGGGGTTCGATGGCATTGAAGCACCGGTGAGGCCTAAGGGCCATGTTCTTCCCGAGCGTGTCGAAGAGGATCTGCCGAAAATGGTTGAAGCGTTAAAAAAGCAGAATCTCAATCTCACGATCCTTACCTCCGGCATCAATGAAGTGAACGAAGAGCAACACACCGAAAAAGTACTTCGCACCGCCGCCAAACTTGGCGTGAAGCGGTTCCGTATGAACTACTACCGTTACGATCTAAAAAAGCCCCTCGATCCGCAGCTCGAAGAATTCGGAGCGAAGCTCAAAGATCTCATCGCCCTGACCGATGAACTGGGAATCAAGCCGGTCTATCAAAACCATTCAGGTGATAAATACTTCGGTGGCCCCATCTGGGACATGGCCGAATTGTTTTCCGCTTACACACCCGATCAGGTCGGTGTCGCTTTTGACATCGGCCATGCCACCGTCGAAGGGGCAAAAGCCTGGCCGCTCAACTACGCCCGGATTCGCCCTTACATTGATACCATTTACATCAAAGAACCCGCCTGGGATAACAACGAGCTGAGCTGGGCCCCCCTTGGTGAAGGCGTCGTTGATCAAAGCTTTTTCAAACTGATCAAGGAGAGCGACTTCAGCGGACCGATCAGTTTGCACATTGAATACCTCGGTCATGGGGACCCCAAAATTATTCCAGCAGTGCTAAAGGCGACTCGTGAAAATTTTGCTACGCTCAAGAAACTGCTTTCCTAGAACATGTTTGATACTCGTGAAAAACCCAGCATGGTCGAGCGGGCGTTCCTCGTTGGCGCCTACTTCAAACGGAGCGACGAAGAGGACGCAAACCTTCTCCTCGACGAACTCGTTGAGCTTGTCTCGACTCTTGAAATCGAAGTAGTTGGCCGGGTATGTGTTTTCGTCAGGGCACGTCACCGCGGATACCTCACCGGAACCGGAAAGGCGCAGGAGCTCATCGATCAAGCGATGGACCTCGAAGCC
>Ga0222668_1001255_pt1 | contig 12014 bp, 12 predicted proteins | sample AntAcemetagen728_FD_179823 | JGI IMG/M metagenome (GOLD analysis project Ga0222668, IMG submission 179823) | Saline water microbial communities from Ace Lake, Antarctica - #728 | ecosystem: Environmental > Aquatic > Non-marine Saline and Alkaline > Saline | place: Antarctica: Ace Lake... | reverse complement strand
TACATTTGTCAGGACACTAAGTTAAGGGTAAATTGAAAACAACAAAAGACCTTAGCAATATGGCAAGAACAAGGAAAGTATACAGCAAAGAGTTCAAGCAAAAAGCTGTTGAATTGAGCAATGTGCGCGGCAACGTTCAGGAAATCGCCCGTGAATTGGGTTTGAACGCTGAGTTTATTTACCGCTGGCGAAAAGAGTTCCAGAATAACCCTTCTTTGGCTTTTGGAGGTAATGGTAAAAAGCAATTGACTGCTGAGCAGCAAGAACTGGCTAGACTGAAGAAAGAGTTGACTAACGTAAGGATGGAACGCGATATCTTAAAAAAGGCGGTGAGCATCTTCTCCGTGAGCGACGGGAAATCTACCAATTCATGACTGATTACAGAAAGGAATTTCCAGTTGGGATGATGTGTAAAGTGTTTAAAGTGAGTCGCAGTGCTTTTTATAGCGCACTGAATTACCTTCCTTCAAAACGTGATGGCGAAAATCGAAGGTTGCTTTCTGAGATTCACCGCATTCACGAACTAAGCAAGGCAACTTATGGCAGTCCGAGGATAACGGATGAGCTAAATGCACGCGGATTTAACGTATCCAGACCTCGAGTTGCAAGGTTAATGAAGCAGCACAAGATACGTGCGGTGCATGCGAAAAAGTTTGTGGTTACAACTGACTCCAAGCACAACTATCCTATAGCAGAGAATAAACTTGATCGAGAATTCTCCGCCGATGCTCCAGGTGGAAAATGGGTTTCAGACATCACCTACATTAGGACTGGCAAAGGATGGCTTTATTTGACGACCGTTATTGATTTATTCGACCGAAAAGTCATTGGCTGGTCACAGAGCAGCGACATGAGTGCCGCCAATACTACAATCGCAGCATGGAGAATGGCTATCCGAAATAGAGCAATCAACTCAAAACTCATTTTCCATTCAGACAGGGGCATTCAGTATGCATGTAAAGAATTTACCGACCTCCTAGACAGCTATAAAAATGTAGAAAGAAGTATGAGCAGAAAAGGTAATTGCTGGGACAATGCTGTTGCAGAGAGCTTTTTCAAAACATTAAAAGTAGAGCACGTTTACAGGCATCGCTTTGCAGATAGAGAACACGCAGGAATAACGATTTTTGAATGGATTGAAACATGGTATAACAAACACAGAAGACATTCTGCACTTGGGAATCTTTCAATCACAGAGTTCAATCAATTAACACAAATCAAATATGCAGCTTAACTTTTTGTCCGGTTTTTTGTTGCAAGTCCACCTGCACTAAAAATGAATAAATTCATACTACCTCTTCAGGTCGAAGTTGATTCATTCATAAGGTGTGTAAAGGCAAGCAATGAAGAAAACAATGCAACGTGCTAGCTAACAAGTTTGGAATACCAGCAAAAGATGATCATGAAAGACATTAGATCTGCCATTATTTTTGATCCTGATTTTTTCGATGCGTCTGAAAACCTATTCGAGCTTCTCAGCACAAGCATAGCTTGGAACGAAAGCATGCGCGCCAGAAAAACAGCCAGCTTTGGTCAGCCCGCTAATGATTCAGAGGAGCATCCACTTGATCCTTTCCTTCCTTTCATGGATGATCTGAGTGACCGTCTTGAATCGATCATCGGTTTCAGATCTAACAATTGTTTTCTGAATTATTACGAAAACGGAAATTCAAAGATGGGTTGGCATGGAGACTCAACCCATTTTTTAAAGGAGAATTCGGGAATTGCAATCCTTAGTCTCGGAGATGCAAGGGTTTTTCAACTCAGAAGAAAAACGGTGCCTACAGAACTATTCAATTACGTGCTTACCCCTGGTTCCTTGATTTACATGCCCGCAGCGATTCAAGAAGAATGGCAGCATGCGATTCCGAAAGTGGTTTCTGAGCGAGGACGAATAAGCTTGACGTTTAGAAAAATGAAACTAAATTAGAAAGCCTGCCATAAACAGACGCGGCCGGCACTATTATTTCGATGTCGAAATGCACGAACTGAATTAACGATGTGCAAGAAAACCTAAAGTTCAAAAACCCATCTTCCCCTTTTTTAGCTTCGATTTTAGCATGATGCCAAATTTCAATAAGTGAAAATTCAGCCCAATACCTATTTTGGAACACCTGCAAAGTCGATTAGGACCGGTAGCTTTAATACCTCTATTACAGAGCATCCCGCACATTCTCAAATTTCAGCACATGCCCACTCTAAACCGTATCTAGGCATTCTGGCTTCAGGTATCTATAACGAAGACAGCACCACTTCAGACCAAATTACCTCTGGTGACATTCTAAACAGAGCAGCTAATTATGAGCATGTAAATCGGTTTTCAAACCAGAGAACTTGCCCCCCAGACAAGAAATAGGAGCGAAGTAATTATAATACGGTCTAATAGATTAGATGAAAAAGAGGCTCTACTGATGCAGAACCTCTCTAGAAATAATAAATAACGGCACTGCCTTCTCTAGAACTTTGCAGACTTGCCAAAAGGAAGTCATCTGACCTCTATCTAGTCGTTCCCTATTTAGTACTTTCTAGGCAAAGATATATGCCGTTCAAACCCGTAAATAACACTTTTGCATAAATAATTAGCTCAAATAAGTCGAGACCCTAAGACTTTCTACAAGAACAGGGGAATTCACTTGAGAACGCGAGGCTAACTATCAAAAGGGAAGAATTAGTTTCTGTAGTGACTAGGTAATTTCCCGAACCTATTTTTAAAGACTTTAGCGAAGTAACTTATGCTGGTTATTCCCACTCTATGGGAGATTTCGGAAACATTCAAATCTGTTGTCAAAAGCAAATGTTTAGCGCGGCCCATTCGCAAATTTGAAATATAACGTCCTGCAGAATCTCCATAGAGGTGCTTCACTCCCATCTGAAGTTTCTTCGGACTCATACCAAAGTGCCTGCTCAATTTAAGAATGGTCAAATTAGTCTCGAAGTTCTTGATAACATATCCTCCCAAAGAAGTTATTTTGGCTAGTTCAGACTTACTTAAGTTGGATTGAGGGACATTTGCAGTAATTGACTGACTATATGCTCTGATCTGCGATGCCAACATATTAAGAACAGCCCCTTCAGTAAGAAGCCCTTCTACTAATTCCACACCCTTGTTCTCACATACAATAGAAGCGTACTTTCCAGTCTCAACATCAATCCTCCCAAGATGCCTAAAATGGCCTTTTTCAGAGATGTTTTGGAATATTTTATCAACTTTAGTGTGTATCCTTTTTGCATTCCTAATATCCAGACTTCCCAATCGTTTTATGTCTATCATTATCACAGCTATTTTAAGCTCAATATTTGCAGGAAAGACAATTTGAGCAGAAATTTCGCTACCGCCATTGACAATCATATTTTGGTTCTGAAGTACCTTGACCAGTGCTTCTTTGTCACCGAACCGATGAAAAAAATGACCTTTTACATTGTAACAAAAATAATAGGGGCTGTTCTCAGAAAGTCCCAAGTCAACCTTAAAGTCTGAATGGAAAGTAACGTTATAGACCCACACTGAGAGCCCGCTGAATATACTATAGGAACTTATAAACCCTTTTGCCTGCTTATTATCCATGGTAATAGTAGAGGCGTCGTTGCCCTTATCTATCTGTGCATTGAAGTACACAGCCATTTCCCTTACATGGTTTGATCTTGGGTCTTCATCTAGGTTTAGCATTTTCGTTTTTCGGATTACCCACTGACATTTTCAAGAAAGGTAAACCTAAAACTGAGTAAAGATTTCAATTAAGCTAAAACTCGTCCTAAGGCAGTTAGAAATGTAAATACAAATCCAGTATTTTGAAAACATGCTTCTCTCCCATCATAGTTGTGTTCTTTTGGAATGCAAACAATTCTGATGCTAAAGCTGTTTGAAATGGATTAAACCTAGATTTTCTACCTTCTCCCCATGCATCAACTCACCCATTGTCCAACTTGCAACGCTGCCTCTATTGGTTCCTTTATTCAAACAACAGCGCAGATGCATTCGAATAAAGAGCTGTTCAACTTTGACCAATGTGTTGCATGCAAACTTGTCTTCCTAAACCCGAGAGTTCCCTTAGATCAACTGAAGAACTATTACACTTCTCATTACCTGCCTTATAGAGGTGCAAAAGCCTGGGGCAAGTTTGAACATTTGGTAGAGAACAGCCAGCAAAAGTTAGATTTAAAACGGGTGAAACGTTTAAAGGATGCACATGCTATCTCGTCAGAAACGTTTATTCTAGATGTTGGCTGCGGAAAACCAAGCTTTTTAAAGGCTTGTCAACAAGCGTTGCATTGCCAATCTATGGGCATTGATTTTAGCGATGAAGGATGGATAAATCAATCTGCTGAATTCGATGGGCTCAATTTGCAAGTAGCAGAAATTAAAGACCTACCTAGTGAGCTGCAGCCGGATATCATTACCATGTGGCATTATTTAGAACATGATTACACTCCACTTGAAAACTTAAGCTATCTAAAATCTATTTCGAAGCCTTCTACAACACTCATCATCGAGATCCCCAATTTCGATTCAGTGAGTAGAAGAAAATATGGCGAAAACTGGGCGGGTTGGCATACTCCCCGTCACATTTCACTGTTCTCACCAGAGAATGTAACACTCCTTCTTCAAAAAAGTGGTTGGAAAGTATCTAAGCTACTTACGCATGGCACCATGGATCCTTACTTGCTCTTCTGGATGAGTGAAATGGAGCAAAAAGGAATCAAGTGGGACAAAAATATGGAAGATGAATTTTGGAAATTCGTGCTTGGAATGGGACTCTTTCTTCCAAAAAAATGGACGGAGAAAAGATCCTCTCTTGGAATTATGACCGTTATCGCCTCGCCACAGTAACGGCATTTAAAAGCTTAATAGGTCTTTTCCTTCCCAAGACCCTGTAGACTTATATGGTTGGAATCGGGCAAACAGTTCTTCTTTATACCATTCATTCTTTCGCGTTCTTTTGATAGCTTCTTTGTGTTGCTTGCTTTTATAGGCAAACTGTTTTACAGATTCAAAGTCTTTCCATAAGCTAAACGTGGCCATTTGAACGATGGGCACTTCACCCACTCCCTTCGTATAAATTAAACCTTCATTTCCATCCAATGCTTCTTGTGAAGTGGGAACGTACTTCCAAAATCGGAATAGCCAGTTCCACTTAATGGTTGCCCTAGTAATAATGGCAATAGGGAGTTTCGGATCCAAATCTGCTCCTTTCTCAAAAGGATTTTTACCTACCCAAGTCCCACCTGCTGAAATGCTCCTCATATGCAGGGTGAAGAGTTCAACAGTGCGCTCTGAGTATTCCTTGATCAAATCTGAAGACGAGAAGAACAATTGGGCGGCTTCTTCAGATTCCCACACTTGAAGGAGGCAGTATACAGACCAATCAGGCAGCGGATTAAAACCGATACCTTTTCCACTTCCCATAAGTCTGTAAAACGTTAATCCATCAACTTTAGATAGATCCTTGTGGGCAAGCTGCATCATCTTTAGTCCCCAAAACATATTGCTTCGAGAAGAAAATTTAAAAAAAGAAATCGTTGTGATTTGCTGACTCATCTTCACTGTTACTGATTAATAAAACTTTCCAAAGACATTTTTGTACATAGATACACCGTTTTGTATGGAACACCTGAAATCCTTAGTTGTTGCTGAAGAGCATACATTAGGCAGGTTTTGATTCAGAATATATGAATACTTATAAAACCAATTAGAACATCAGTACACCATTTAGGCTTATATACATATGGGATTAATGAAAACGTGAGGGTTCTAAAACTATGCCTACATCACAAAGATTTTGATTCCATCTATGAGGTCTTATTCTGGTATCATGAAGTTCAAGCCTGAAATCAAAATGTCTTGTTCAGTTACACATTGAGCCAGTAAAGTAAAAAAGAAACCTCCTAAATATTGAACAAAGAATGACACCAATCTCAGTATAAAAAAATCAAATAGAGGGGGTCATTTCAATAAATGTATATAAATTACTAGGATAATTTCAAACGAAAGTAGTGGTCAAAAAATGAACTGATCATTATTTTTTAGCGAAACGTACTTCTTTCAATTCATTAAAGTGAAGGTTAGAAATCACTTAAAAAAACAGGGCGTGACCGAAAAGCCTTAAGAGTAGGGAATTATCACAAGAAAAAATGTTCAAAAAATTCAACTTAACAGATAAATTGCTTTTTATCGCGGCAATATTGTCGCTTATTTATTCTGAAATCTTATTTTTTAATGGTTTCGAAAACCAAGCAATTTTCATTGGTCTTTGGGTTCCATCATTACTAGCTTTTGGAATTTACTTACACCTAATAAATAAACCAAAATGATTGATTTTATACCCTATTTTGCTGGAATAGTAACCATCCTATTTGGCGTTGCGTTTGCTTATGCTATTAGTACCGATAAAAATAAAGACAATTAATGACACTCCGGTTCATGACACTGTTGCTCTGTGGGTAATTAAAATAAATGTAGTAATCCATAATGGCCTTTCGGTAATAATCCTATTATTGATTGTCATTACTCAACAATACACCTGCGCGCATCCAAACAGAAACTCTGAGAACAGCCTTTTTTTGGACATGAACAGCACTAATTCAAAATTCCTCGCTAAGAATAAATTAGAAAAATAGGTAGCTTGATGTAATTAAAGTCTGCCTCTCTTTTCTTAATCGGAGCTCCTTTAAATTCTCTCTAGATTATAACACTTCAACTATACATTATGTTAAAGTATTCATCCCTTTTCCTCTTCGTTATCATTTTGCTTACTGAAAATGTAAATGCTCAATCTACCTTAGATTCTGCTCTAGTAAACAAAGAGTTCTTTAGTCTAGATGAAGCGCTTAAGAATCCAGAGAATGTTTTTAGGCTGAACTTGAGCAACCAACACATCGAGTTCTCAGATACCATTTGGTCTAACTTCCCAAACCTCCAGTATTTAAGTTTAAAAAATGACCGCCTGAAACAAATACCTGAAGGTGTTGGATCTCTCAAAAACCTGAAAGTACTAGATTTGAGTGGGAATGATTTCAACATCTTGCCATCAACTTTTAAGAACTTAACCAACTTGCAAGAGCTTTTCCTAAATGATGATAAATACTTCGATTTTGAAAAAAGCATCCCTATCCTGAGCACATTGCCTAATCTGAGATCCCTTCACCTTGAAAACGATGACCTAGAATCATTGCCTAAAGAAATGTATAGGCTGAGATACATAGAGACCTTGTACCTCAACAACAACCAATTCAAACAAGTACCAATTGAGTTAGAGGGAATGGAAAACTTGCAGTTTATAGATTTTCACGACAACACATTCAAGCTTCCTACCCAAGATATCCTAGATCAAAATTTAGGATTCAAAATTCGGTTTTAACCGCTGACTGTGTTTTTGAGAAAGAGATAGCCCTGCCTCCATTAAATCTAGTAGCCGCGAGCTCAGCTCGTGGGACCGTAAGTTGCTCGTGGGAACATGGGTTACCCGTGGGAACAAAAATGATTGAATTGTTCGTCCCAACTAATTGTCTCATATTATACCCCTATGGAATCATCTGAGCTCAAAACTATTATTGAAGGCATCCCCAAAGCAGAACTTCACTTGCACATTGAAGGAAGTTTTGAACCCGAGCTCATGTTCGAAATCGCCAAGAGGAATTCTATAACCTTGGATTACAACACCATCGCATCATTGAAAGAAGCGTATACCTTTAATAATCTTCAGGAATTCTTAGACATCTATTACACCGGTGCTCAGGTGCTGATTCATGAGCAAGACTTTTTCGATTTGACTTGGGCCTACTTAACCAAAGTTCACAGTCAAAACGTGGTTCATGTAGAAGTGTTTTTCGACCCACAAACGCATACAGATAGAGGCATTGCATTTGACGTTGTCATTACGGGCATTTATAGTGCGCTTGAAAAAGCAGAGCAAGAACTTGGTATTTCCTTTAGACTCATCATGTCTTATTTAAGGCACTTAAGCGAAGATGCAGCATTCAAGACACTTGAGGCAGCTCTTCCATTCAAGCATTGGATTCATGGCGTGGGATTGGACTCATCCGAATTGGGGAATCCGCCTAGCAAGTTTGTGAATGTGTTTGAAGCCTCTTCGAACCAGGGATTTAAATTGGTAGCACATGCGGGCGAAGAAGGCCCGGCAGATTACATATGGGATGCACTTGATCTTTTGAAAGTAGTACGAATTGACCATGGTAACCGCTGTTTAGATGATGAGGCTTTGGTTCAACAATTAATTGAAAAAAACATCCCTTTGACTTTGTGTCCGCTGAGCAATGTGGCGCTAAAAGTCATCCAGAAAATGGAGGATCACCCTGTTGCGAAAATGCTTGACAGAGGAATCTTGGCCACCATCCATTCAGACGATCCCGCCTATTTTGGAGGTTATATGAATGAGAATTATTATGAGACGGCTAAAGCCTTGGCCTTAAGTAAAGATCAATTGAAGCAATTAGCCATCAACGCTTTTGAAGGAAGTTGGTTGAGCATGAAAGCCAAAGAAAAACGCATTTCTGAAGTGAACAGTTATTTCAGTTCTTTAGATGTTTAAGCAGCAATCGAATTAATTTTTATTGGCTTAGATGATCTGATTTGTTTGCTTATTGACAAAGCCTATTGCTGCGAAGTTCTATTCACAGAACTCAGTTTATACTTCTACAAAAAAGGTCCAAAATAGAGGACTGGTCAGACAAAATTTATTGATGAATTAAACAAAATCTAACGTTTGCCAATAAGATCTGAAGTGAGGTCCATTTCCTTTGCTTCTGCACGAACTTTTGACCAGAACCTTATAAACAAGGGGCTAAACCTTGAATCTTATTCTCGAATGAAGGATGCATTTTACAGTTATGTTCCGTCCCGAAATTAAAGCATCCATAAAACGTTAAATTCTCCACCTAAGAACAAAACTAAAGAGCGGGAATAAGCTACTTTTGCTGTGAATTATTCCTTTCGGTAAAGCGCTTGAGATCTAAATGAACGATACACGTACCACAAATAGACTTTTACTGATTATAGTCATTCCGCTGATATTCTATCTGCTGAAAGTGTTGTCATTCATTTTTGTACCGCTCCTATTTGCCATGTTCATCTCACTCCTTTTTCTGCCGCTGATGCGCTGGTTGAAAAGGAAAAAGATACCGATACCGATCAGTTTGATAGGTATCATCTGCCTCATCGTTGCCCTATTTTATCTGGGCGGAAAGTTGATTAAAATCTCCACGAGGGAGATTCTATCAGCAGATAGCTCGTTTTTTGCCATCGCAGAGTCGAAACTCCTGGCAGTAGTCAACTCCCTTGAATCCTTCTTGGGAGTTGAACGCATCGCTGGAGATCAAGTGTTAAGTCACTACCTCGCAGAATTCAACGCTTTTGAAAACATCGGACAGACACTTGATATGGTTGGTGATACCTTGAACATCACTCTAATGACCGTCTTTTTCATTGTACTCCTGCTGGCCGGTTCCATCAATCTTCAAAACGTGATGCAAACCCTCTTGTTCCGACAGAAATATGCTTCTGTCAAGACGTTTAGGCGAATAGAAAAAGACATCATCAAATTCATTTGGGTCAAGTTTTTTATCAGCTTGTTCACCGGAATTGGATTCACAGTGGCATGCTTCTTTTTTGATGTGAGCTTCCCCGTGTTTTGGGGCCTCTTTGCCTTCCTCATTAATTTCGTACAGATGGTAGGCTCCATCATATCTGTGGTCTTGTTATCGTTGTTCGCCCTGGTAGAGCTTGATCCGAGCGGAACACTCTTGGCATTTATCTTGGTCATTACAGGGGTGCAAGTGATCATGGGCGCTGTTCTAGAGCCCATATTCCTCGGAAAAACCTTCTCTATCAACGTGGTCACCATTTTGGTGGTGCTCATGCTTTGGGGATTCATTTGGGGTGTTCCTGGATTGATTATGGCCATCCCAATCACCGTTTTTATCAAGATTGTTCTTGAGCAGTTTCCAAAGACTCAGGTCATCGCAGAATTGATGTCTGGCAGAGACAATGCATTAAAATCGGAGCCTAAACAAGGGAGTAGCGATTGATCCAATTGACGTAATTAAGGATTCAGTCATTTCTTTTTAGAATTTGTCTATCAATTTAGTTTGCGAAAAATGAGCAAGGGGCAGTCTGGAGAAGAATCTGCTCTTTCCGAAATACATTGCATACCTTGGAGTTGATTTAGCCCAACACCAAAACCTTCTAGAACTCCAAATGAGCATCTTTGAAACCGATAGACTCAATATTCGAAACTTAAGGGAATCAGATTCTGATGGCTACTTCGATATGATGGGCAATGTGAATGTGATGAGTTTGGTGCCCCGAAAGGTCATGTCCAGAGAAGAAAGTGATCTGCACCTCCAGAAGCTGTTAGACCACTATAAAAAGCAATCAGACACAAAAGTTTGGGCCATTGAAACAAAGAACGAAAACGAATTCATTGGGCTGGGTGGTTTTTTAAAGAACAATGCTGGTGATGACGAGATCGGTTACCGTTTGAGAGAGAAATTCTGGAGAAATGGATTCGGCACTGAATTCACAAAAGGACTCATCTCCTTCGGCTTCGAGGAACTTAAAATGGAAAAGATCATTGCTGATGTTGCCATAACCAACTTAAACTCCGTGAAGATCCTTGAGAAGTTGATGTCGGTAGAAAAGGAGTTCTTTAATGTTTCTGATAATTGTGTTGACAGACGGTATGTCGTTCTAAGAGAAGACTGGATTAAAAGTTGAACGTTCTAAACGTAATTTGAGGAAGATATCTATCGGCCTTCTCTCTTTGATAAAGTCAATCTTTGAAAATAGTGGTTGAATACACGCAGTTAGAGCTAATTGATTGAGCGCTCCATCTTCATCAAGGCCGCCTAAGATTCAAGTACTATATCCCTTCTTATACATCATCAATCGCTTCGCGCAGCGCGCTAAAAAAACAGCAATGAAATTAGAAATACTCCTCTTAGTTATGTTCCCTTTGGCCAGTTGCACCAATGAACCAGCTCATGTGTCTGTGCAATCTTCAGACGAAATAACACCCGTAACATTTAATACCGTTTTAGCAACGGAATTGGCCAGAAGAGCTGAAGTAGATCAAACAGCAGCATGGATTCCTGAAGGGAAATACAAGAGCTACAGTCTAGAGAATTGGCAGCAATATAAGGACAGTGTTTTCATGACCAATCAGGCGTTCTTGGCCATCGTACTGGAGAAACACGGGTTTCCTGGAATTGATTTAGTGGGCGAAAAAGGAGCGCATGATTTCTGGCTTATGACTCAGCATTGCGACTTTAATCCCGATTTTCAAGAAGAGGTGCTCGTTGAAATGAAAGCTGAGATGAAGCGCGCCAATGCAAGCAAGTCCAACTATGCCTACCTCGTTGATCGAGTTCGTAAGAATAGAGGACAAAAAATAATTTACGGAACGCAAGTGAGGTACAACAAAGCAACGGGCCAAGCGATGTCTCAGCCGCTAGAGGATAGTCTGAACGTAAACCAAAGGCGCGCTGAAGTCGGACTTGAGTCTTTGGAAGACTATTTAAATGGAATGACGCTCAGTCACTTTGAGATGAATAAGGAAAACATGCTCAAGAGAGGCATCCAAGAACCAAAATTGTACAAACCTGGAGAATGAGGCAAGCGAAGTTCATCGTATTCATCATCCTAATATTGACCGTAATTCTGGGGTCAAAGGGCGTCTGTTAGAAAAAGTCCCTCAGATCATTTGGTCTTTTTGGCTCCAGATCAGGTGGCTTCTTTTGATACACACCTTGAGGAGTTGGATGATTCAGGGTGGACTCCTCTCTTCATTCATTCCATTCTAATTCCTGCTTTTAGGGCGAAATCTGTTCGGGGTTGATTCCCTCAAACCATTGCATTTCACGGGCTGTTGATTCTCATTTGCGGGATCATCTTAGCTGAAGAACTGTGCATAGAAAGCCAAGGGGAATTCATCGTCTTATTTTTCAGCATCCCACTTGAAAATCTCAAAATCACGGTGTCTTTTGAACCCTTCACCGTCTAT
>Ga0222668_1001254_pt1 | contig 12021 bp, 9 predicted proteins | sample AntAcemetagen728_FD_179823 | JGI IMG/M metagenome (GOLD analysis project Ga0222668, IMG submission 179823) | Saline water microbial communities from Ace Lake, Antarctica - #728 | ecosystem: Environmental > Aquatic > Non-marine Saline and Alkaline > Saline | place: Antarctica: Ace Lake | collected... | reverse complement strand
ATCGCTCAGATCATCAAATGCACGCGCATCTACCGCTCGACCGAAGAAGGAGCCGAGCCCGAAATGTCGGTCCGCCTGTTTGGCACCTCCCATGAATACGGCAGCAAAACAGCCGCTCAAATCGGTAAAATCATCCGGGAGCACTGGAGTGTGGAAAACTTCAACCACTGGAAACGGGACGCCACCTACTGGAGAGAGGATCGGGCACCGAAAAGAAATCCAAGGGGTGCCAAAAACCTGGCATTATTGAGGAACGCCTTGCTCGCCGTGATACCCTTCGAACGGTTTGATTCCCTGAACGACGCCTTCGATTACTACCGGGATCATCGCGAAAAATCGGTGAAAATCATCAAAACCGCACCCCCTGCCAAGAATAGACCAGCCAAGCAAACGCCCTGAAGCGAAAGATGCTCAGGAAAGCAGTTTCCGCAGCGTCTCAGTGATTTGCTCGCGGGTCAGCAGACTGGCGGCGACGGCTAGCGTGAGGTTCTCCCAGTCGTCTGCATCCAGTTCCTCATTTTCCAATAGACCGTTCTCACTGAGAAAAACCAGACACGTAGCCAAAGCCACACGTTTTTTTCCGTCCACAAATGGATGGTTACTACAAAGGTAGTATAAATAGGCGGCAGCGACCTCTATGGGTTCGGAGATGAGCGGAGCGCCCATCATCGTCGCTTGTGGAGCTGCAACCGCCGATTCAAGCAGTTCTCGCGAGCGTATCCCGGTGCCGCCGCCATGCGCAGCGAGAACCTCGGCATGGATCGCGATGACTGCATCGACCGAAGGGTGTTTCAGCGAATCGCTCACGAAAGCCTCCTGAAAAGCTCGCTATTCCTACCGATCAGGCGCTTGGCGGCGGCACCCGCTTTTTCAGGGCCAATGACAGCCACCTTGCTAGGCATGATGGTGATCGCTCCGCTGTTGGGATGAATCTCAACGTTAACCTCGTCACCCACCTTTAGGCGGGCCAGTTCCATGATCGCATTGTCGAAGATGATTCCTTGCGAGTTTCCGACTCTGGTGATGGTCTTGATCATGCTGTAAAACTACGTTTTACATGCTCGCTTGTCAATTTTCAAGATTTCCCGGAGACGGAAATCAAAACGCCCCGTTCAGCTTCCTGCCAGCCCAGAAGACCCCGAGCAGGAAAACGAGAACCACGAGCGTCGCCCAATGCGACCACAGAGGAATCCGGTTCTCAAGCGGTCTTGGCTCAGGCAAGGCGTCGATGTCCCGGATCAGGTCCGGCAACTGGTCCGGAAGGATACTGCGGCCTCTCGAAACCCGGGAAATTTCTTCCAACACGCCGGGTCGCGCCGGCTGCCCGGTTTTTTCGATATCAACTCCTTGGGCGATGATCGTGGTCTCAGTCGGCAGGTCCGGCGCTCCTTCCGTGATCGCGCGAAGCTTCCACTCGCCGGGAAGATCAATCTTGAAACGTCCCGAGTAAGCTCCCCATTCGGATTCATTTTTTTCCAACTCGATACGCCGTGTCGTCCCGCTCGGAGAAGTGATATCGACACTCACGGTGCCATCTTTCAACGGCGCGCCATTCGCGTCGAAGGCATTGGCCTTCAAGGTAACGGTCGCTCCGGGTTCGGGCCGTTCAGGCGTGAAAAACATCCGCACCCGCTGGCCGGCGGCCATGTTCCGCTGATAGCTCATCCACCTCGCGACCTGGCCCCAGAAACGATAGTGATAGAGATCCTCAACGCCCCGGCGCCAGCGCCATGCGGAATCAATTCCCATGAAAAGGACTTTCCCGCTCCCAGCGGTCTTGGTGACGAGCAGGGGAATCGGTCCGTATGGCCCGCGGCGGTTCGAGTGCACGGCGAGCACCTCGGTCCCGCCCTTGGCCCGCACGATGGGCGCGTGCCAGAAAAAGCCCGGCAGCCGCCGCCATATCTCGGGATTCTCTTCTTCGGAATCACCCAGCATCGTCAGCAGCGAGGCCCTTCCTTCCGTGGTTAGGTTCAGGGGTGTCGCCAGATTTTCTGGAAATCCTTCGGGATGATCCTCGTCCAGAACCACCGGCAGAAGGTCGGACAACGCCGAATCCAACAATGTGAGTTCATTCCCTTGCGGACCCGGCATGAAAATGACTCCCGATGCCTGATTCTCAACCAATCCGCGGATCTGCTCCGCCTGCTCTTCGGTGAGCTGGTCCGGACCGATCCCCACATCCCCGATGAAAACCACGTCGTATTTCGAAAGTTCTTCCAGCGTCTCGGGAAATTTCTCGATGTAGTCCGACCCAACCCCGGGGCCCAGCTCCGGCCGCAGCAGGAGGCACGAAAGTTCAACACCGGGATCCCGTGAAAGTGCGTTTCTCAGGAAACGATATTCCCACCTCGGCAAAGTCTCGATGACCAATACCCGGATCCGCTCGGGCCGACCCGCGATCGTGAATTTGTGCGAGTTATTTTCGGAGACCAGTTCCCCGTCCTCGACCGGAAGCGAAAGTGTCAGGGTAGAGGAACCTTCTTTCTCCAAACGCCACAGGATGGAATCGTAGGTCTCGGCGTTCGGTGGCAGCACGATGTTTTTGGTGCGCTCGCGTCCGGTTTCGTCGCGCAGTCGCACGATCGTCCTCACCTGCCTGTCAAGCGACGAGCGGATCGTGAATGGTATCTGCACGTTTTCGCCGACAATCCCGTATGTCGGAGCAGTGACCGTAAGCAGATCGAGATCCGGCAGGCGTGTCTCGCTTCCCACCGGGATGGTGAAAATCGGCACTCCCCGGAGGCGGTATTTCTGCGCCGCGCCAACCGGAGGAGCGCCAAGATTGTAATCGCCATCGCTGAGCATCACCACCGCGCGGAGATTGTCTTCCCTTTCCAGAAGATCTGACAACGGAGTGCTCAGATCGGTTCCCGAAAGCCCCTCCTTCGCAGGACTCGCGAAAGGTTTTGTGGAAACATCGTTGGCACCATCCGAACTGAGCGGCTTCCACAAATCCGATTCAAGCGCCTTTTCCACCCAAACCGAGCGGGCGACAACTCCACCTCTTTCTCCCTCGTCCAACAGCACCGCCGGCAACTCCGCATCCAGAGTCTTCATGGATCGCGAATCATCCCAGAGAATGGCAATCTTCGGCTTCGTGGTCGGGTTGATGGTTGTCCGCCACTCCGGCTGCCAGAGCAATAATACCACCAGAACAGTGATGAAAAACCTCAGGCATTCCAGTATCGCCGTCCTTCCGGGATGGGGGCTGCGCCTCCAGGAAACGACGCAAAGAAACGCCACCCCGAGCAGTGCGATGATGCCAAGCCATAGAGTGAGAGGTGTCGGATTTAAGTGCAGCAAAAGAGTGGGTGGGCTGGTGTCCCGTATTAGCTAGCCGATACCCGCCATCAGGGCAAGGGGCGATGACTGGGATTGTTCACGAATTCGTAAGCGCACGTTTCACCACCTCCACAGCGAAATCCACCTCCTCTGCGTCGATCCCGAAAGGAGGAGTCAACGCCAGCACATCCCCTTCAGGACCGTCCGGCAAGGCGATCACGCCCCCTCGGAGCATGGTTTTCACTGCATTGATCACGCGCTCACCGCTGTCGGTCGCCACGCCCATCATCAGTCCCCTTCCACGAATCTCCTTCACAAAATCCATCTCTTCCAACCCTCGCAACGCATTCAGCAGATTTTCAGTCGCTGCATTCACCATTCTTTCGGTCTCGGACTCGCGGTATCTCCTCAAAGCCTCGATAGCCATCGCGCAGCCCATCGGATTTCCCAAAAACGTACTCGTGTGCAGGGCCTCTCCATCACTCTTCGGCCAAGTATCCATCACTCCGGCTTTACCCACACAAACCGAGATCGGAAACCCGCCGCTCAGCGCCTTTCCCAGACAGATCAGATCAGGCACCACGCCTTCCCACTCGCAAGCGAACATCTTCCCCGTCCGCCAGAATCCTGTATAGATCTCATCCAAAATCAGCAAAGCCCCCACTTCGTCACACCAATCCCTCAGTGTTTTGATAAAACCCTCCGGCGGCACAATGATTCCGCCACGTCCTTGGATCGGCTCGACCAGAACCGCGCCGATCCCGCTTCCATCCACTTTAGCCAGATCGCTTCTGAAAACTTCCAAGTCCTCACCTTCCCTCGGAAACCTCAGCCGCTGCGTCACCTTCGCCATCTGCCCTTCGAAAGACTCCCGGAACCAACCTATCCCCTGCCCCAGCAGCGCACCGTAGCCCAAACCATGATACCCGCCCTCAAACGAAAGAATCCCGTTCCTCCCAGTTGCCAGCACCGCCGTTTTCAAAGCAGCCTCCACCGCCTCGAATCCGGAATTCCCAAACAAGCATTTCCCTCTCGTCCCCTCCCATTTTCCAAAAGTCATTTCCGAAAGTGCCTCGCAAAGCTCCACCTTCACCCGCGCCGGATGCACGTCACCCATCGCATGCATCAGGGAAACACTCTGCTCCCGCAACGCCTCACCCGTGAAACCATAACCCATCCCCGCCACCCCGAAACCACTCGTCATATCGAGAAACCGGTTCCCATCCACATCCCACACGTTCACACCCTCCGCCTTCTCCCAGAAAATCGGCCAGTCATCCCCTAGATAGGTCGTATTCCGGCACTCCACCTCCCCGAGCCGCCGCCCCAATTCCAGGGACTTCCCCCCAGGTACGTTTGTGAGTATTTCCGGTAACACTGCTCCGAAAATAGCCCGACACCCGTGAAGTGCCATCTCTTTCCACTGCCGGTTAAATGAGACCCAGGCACAAGCTACCAAGCCTGATTCAAACTGTCCTCGCTTCCAGAAGCCGTAATATTCTGAAAGGAGCCGAACTCCTGAGTTGAAATAACCACGCCGCTTGGTGTCGTGACCACTCCGATTCCAATATGTGTCCATTTGTCACGCATATTGCGTTCGTGGGATTTTGATTTAGCCAGTATCTTGAGAAGGTGTGCCGAAGAATGGTTGGTAGACACTACGACATTTTCGCCGAGCATCGAAAATCGGTGGACACGGCGGGCCACAAGGACTCGGCCATCAAAACCATCGTGGTTGGCGCTGCCTCCAGTCAACCCACCGTTTCCGATTTGCGATGCCAGATATTCGCAGTGTTTCTGCGCGATGGCATCGAGACCTTGATGTCTTTTCAGCGCAGCTCCGCCTTTCGAAGCACGGTAGGAATTTATATCCTGATTGAGTCGATCAGCGAGTGATACTTCGCTCCGTCCAGAACTGACCTGCACACGGGTGGTCTTCAGCGAAGGTGAGCAGGCGGTAAATAGGGATATTGCCAGCAAGCATGTGATTTTTGAAAAAAGGACCCTGTGGCTGCCAGCTTTGATAGGCGATGACTTTTTCATGGGTATGCAGCAGTTGGTTGCGATAGACCGCAACCAACTACTTGGCAAACTGAGTGCCAGATTCTCAGTTTTTTAAAAAAACCAGAAACCACGGGGCTTCAAGGCCACACTTCTTGAATCTTTCCCTGAGATGAATCTGAAAAATCTGCAACTTCTTCATGAAGCCGATGCTGCCGATTGCAGCTTGGCACGCCTGAAATTCTATTTCAGCCCATAGCGTGCGAGGCGATTGTATACCGTCCGCTCCGAGATCCCAAGCCTCTCTGCCATAGAAGAGCGCTTGCCGGAGCAATCGCGGTAGGCCCGCATGAATTGCTCTTTCTCAAGTTCCGGCAGCGTCATGGGCTTTGCCGCACCGGCATGGGCGCGCGCCGAGGAAGGTTGGGCTTTCCTTTGCCCTTGCCTGAGCGCGAGAGCTGATTGGATCAGGTCCTGATGTAACGCTTCACCGTCCGCGAAAGCGGTCGTACGCTCCAAGAAGTTCTCAAGTTGGCGGATGTTGCCCGGCCAGGATTCCGAAGCCATAAGAGCAAGGGATTCATCGTCGATTTCCCAAGGGCCGACGCCGCGCTCGGCTGCTATTCTGGATAAAATTTTCAATGTCAGCGCGGGGATATCCTCAGAACGCTCCCCAAGGCTGGGCATGCGTATCTCTACGATATTCAGACGGTAAAAGAGATCTTCACGAAACGTTCTGTCCATGACTTTCGCCCGCAGGTCCGCATTCGTGGCGGCAATCACACGCGCATCGGTTCTGAGGATATTGCTGCCCCCGACCCGGAAGAACTCCCGATCCTGGAGAATATTCAGAAGCTTCGGCTGAAGCGCATGAGGAAGATCCCCGATTTCATCCAGAAAAATCGTTCCCTTGGATGCCTGCTCAAAGCGACCTTTGCGCGCGGCGGTCGCGCCGGTGAACGCGCCTTTTTCATGGCCGAAAAGTTCGGACTCAAGCAATTCGCTCGGCAGGGCCGGACAGCTCACCGGGATAAAAGGCTCTTTCATCCGCCCGCTGAGGGCGTGTATTTTGCGGGCGAGGTAAGTTTTTCCCGTACCACTCTCGCCCGTCAGGAGCAAGGTTATGTCAAGTCCGGCAACTTTCTCAACTCTCGCGAAAAGGGCTTTCATCGCGGGGTTGTTGCTTTCGAGAACAGGCGGCGCAATGTTCTTCTGCTTTCCGTCCTGCCTTTCTTGAGGCTTGTAGCTGCGAATTTGCTGACCCCTCCTTTTGATCGATTCGTGGATAGCTGTGAAAAGATGCTCAAGGTCGAATGGCTTGGTCACGTAATCGTCGGCTCCCGCGCGCAGGGCGTGAACGGCTGTCTCCGCGTCGTTGTGTCCGGTCAACATAATGACCGGGACATTGGGAAATTTCCCACGTATCTTGGGGAGCACGTCGATGCCTTTAGCATCGGGCAGTTGGTAATCAAGAACCACGGCTTTGATATGTTCGCTCAGCAGCGAAAGCCCCGACAAAGCGTTGTCCGCAACGGCAGGTCTCCAACCTCTGCTCTTGGCAGTGATCGTCAGCAAACGTGTCAGATTTTCGTCATCATCGATTAAAAGCAGATTTGAATGGTTTTGGGGAAAAGTCATATAGAAAGCATCTCGATGTGTAGAACCGATGAAATTTACCTTATAACATATAGCCCGCTCGGCTTCCCTCATGCAAGACTATTCCCGTCGATGAATCGAAATCTTGCTTTCCTCTTCGAGTTCTGATCTACTTTTGATTCTATTCATGAGAGTGTACTCCCACCTCCTATCGTTCTCGAAAACTATGTTTTTCGCTGTGACGCTTTCTCTGGCGTCGATGGCGGAGATTGATGATAACTCCAATCTCCTCAGCGATGTTTGGGAAATAGCCCACGGCTCCGGACTCGTTGCTTCTGAAGATCCGGATGGCGACGGACTCTCAAATCTTGATGAATCGCTGGGCGGCACCGATCCGCGGGATTCCTCAAGCTATCCAAAAATTGATCAGGTCCTGATCGACGCAGAGGAGGTCGTGACAACCTGCTGGCCGACCGTTGCTGGCATCCACTATCAGACTCTCGTTTCCTCAGACCTCACCACTTGGAATCCGATAGGCCCGGAAATTATCGGCACCGGCACGGAAGCGCGCGTCGCTTTCATTCCCGCGAACACATTCACCACGGGTGGGGTCTTCCGCTCGCGCTGGGACGAAGTGGGAATCACCTTCTCAAGGCTGACAGATTACGTCACCAACGGAACCACTCCCCCTACCTCGGAAGACCGCCTCAACCAACTGCACATTCCACAATCCTCGCCCGACCTGAGCTCATACGGCCAGTGGATACGCGGCTACATCATCGCTCCTGAAACCGGCGCTTACACATTCCAAATCGCGAGCGACGACCGGGGGGAATTCTTTCTCTCCACCGACCGGAACCCTGCCAATAAATCAAAAATAGCCAGTGTGACAGGTTACACGGGTGCGAACGAATGGGACAAGTATCCCGAACAAACTTCAGCACCCATCAACCTCACGGCCGGAACGGCCTACTACTTCGAAATCCTGCATCAGGAGGGTGTTGGTGGGGACCATCTGCATGTCGCGTGGAACCGGCCTTCGATGGCTGCGGGAGCCCGCGAAACCATCGCCGCGCCCAATATTTCATCCACAGGAGAGTCCATCGCGGATCTGCAAGCGAGCGGCAGGCGCTTGTTCTTCCGGCTGGAGTTTTCCCAGAAGGATTCCGATCGCGATGGGGTCAGCGACTACGAAGAGAGCGTGCTCGGACTGAACATGACTTCGCCCACGAGCATCCCACGGCTCGCGGATGGGGTCTCCGCCCGCCAGACGCTTGCAAGTCCCAGCACGGTAACGGTCGGAGTGTCTTCTCCGCGCGGGTATGAGGCGACCTTGCAGGCGGGAGAGTTTGTCATCTTCCGTTCAGGCGGAATCGCTCCGGTTTCCATCCCCTACTCTTTCTCCGGAACCGCCGTTTCCGGAACGGACTATCAAGCCACGTCAGGGTTGATCAATATTCCCGGCGGAGTCCGCTCCGTCAACATTCCCATCTTCCCCATCGCTGATGGCGTGGTCGAGCCGCCGGAAGATGTGATGATCACCTTGGCCGCTGGAAGTGATTACCAACTCGGCAGCCCTTCAAGTGCGACTCTCACCATCGACGATGCAGCGGATGTGCTTTACATCGCCCAGCTTCGGCCGGAATCCGGCTCAATCTCCGGGGGAAGCGGAACCGCCTCGGTCCGCAGAACGGGAAACTCCCTGACTTCAAAAACCTCGCTCACCTTCACCGGCCTCTCGGAGAATTTCAGCTCGGCGGAAATCTTCAGCTCATCCACAGGCACCGCCGGGCCGACGGTTTACACCTTCCCCTCCGGCTTGTCCTCCAGCGTGACTTGGGATTTCGATCCAGTCGCAGGTTTCACCCGTGAGCAGATTCTCAACGAACTGGATTCCGGGACTCTTTGGGTTCGCATCAATACGGCGGGGAGCTCACAGCCTGAAATCACCGGCCAGCTTCTGCCAACTCCCGCTTGGCAAGTCATGCCAGCTGTTCCCACGCCTCCGGTCGCGCCCTCCCTTGCGGCAGACACCGGCGATGCCGCGCGCTTCCTCACACAAGCGACCTTCGGCCCCTCGTCCGCCGATCTGACCACCCTGCAGACGACGACTTTCGCCTCGTGGATCGATGCCCAACTCGCCCTCCCCGCCACCCTCCACAACCCTATGATGATGGCGCGCCGCTCGGAACTCATCGCTGCGGGCGATACGAACGGCGGCTGGCAATCACCCCGCAACGAAGCTTGGTGGCAACACGCTCTCACCGCTCCCGACCAGCTCCGCCAGCGCATGGCCCTGGCCCTGAGCCAAATTGTTGTGATCTCCCAGTTCGGCGCCCTCGATGGCCAACACGAGGGCACCACTCTTTACTACGACATGCTGCTGGAAAATGCCTTCGGCAACTACCGTGACCTTCTCAAGGACGTGACCCTTTCGCCGATGATGGGCACCTACCTGAGCATGATCCGTAACAGGAAACCGGATCCCGTCACCGGCCACGAACCCGATGAAAACTACGCCCGCGAGGCGATGCAGCTTTTCAGCGTCGGCCTGAACATGATGCATACCGACGGCAGCCTTATCCTGAACGCGGAAGGAATGCCGGTCCCGACTTACACGCAGGATGACATCGTAGGACTTGCACACATGTTCACAGGCTTTGGTCCGCACTATGACGACCTGTCCCCGCCGCAATGGAGTAACGGCGATATTGCCTCCCGCGACGGCTGGTTCCTTTACGGAACTGATCCTCTCCGGGAAATGACATTCTACCCACAGTTCCACGATACCGAAGACCGCACCATTCTCGGTGGCGTCACCATCCCTGCCGGAACCGATGGCACCGCCCGCCTCGAACTCGCTCTCGATACGATCTTCAATCACCCCAACGTCGGGCCGTTCCTCTCACGGCAGTTGATTCAGAAATTTGTCACATCAAACCCCAGCCCCGGATACATCCACCGCGTAGCGACTGTTTTCAACGATGATGGCACAGGCACCCGTGGCAACCTCGGAGCCACGATCCGCGCTGTCCTTCTGGATTTTGAGGCACGGTCGCCCACAGTCACCGATACCTTCTCATACGGAAAGCCCGCAGAGCCACTTCTCCGCTTCAGCAGAATTCTCCGTGTTATCCCTTCCATCCTTCCCCGGGAGTCCGTCAGCGATCCGGGTTACTACCTGAATTTCCAGTATTCCATCCCGGAGCAAGCGCCCCTGCTCTCGCCCTCGGTCTTCAATTTCTTCCAGCCCGTTTATTCCAATCCCGGCCCCATCGCACGCAGCGGACTGCTCTCGCCGGAATTTCAGATTTTTGGTGAAACCAACGCCATGCGCCAGGCGAACCACAGCTTTGGGATGATCAACTGGGGAACTTACACCTCCGCGAAAGTCCCCGGAGGCACCGCAAATGCATACCTGAACTTTGATTACACCTCATTGATCGCGATACTCGATACTCCCACCCTCACGCCGGAACTGGCACAGGAAAGCCTCATCGACCACCTCGACGACCGACTTCTATTCGGAAAAATGAGCACCTCCCTGCGGGCGGAAATTCTCCAAGCGTTCGCAAGCCTTCCGATCGGGTTCGATTACACCGAGGCCCGACAGAAGGAACGGGTAAAGGTCGCTCTGTATCTCACCGTCAACTCCCCGGAATATTTCGTACAAAGGTAGCCACCATGAGAAGTTCAAACCGAAATACCACACGCCGCGAATTCATCGGCCAGTCCGCCTGTGCGGGTCTTGGGATGACGGGCGTCATGTCCGCACTGGGGACACTTCGGCTCTTCAATTCCACGCTCTCAGCCCAAGGCATCCCCGCCGGTGATGATTCCAAAAGCCTGATCTGCCTTTTCCTTTTTGGCGGAAACGACGCGAATAATATCCTCATTCCCCGGGACCTGGCTTCACACACGACCTATGCCGCAGAGCGCGGTATTCTGGCCCTCCCACGGGAGACACTTCTCAATATCGCCAATCCGGGTGGCGACGGGCGCGAGTTCGGATTCCACCCTTCGATGACCCAGCTCCAACCGCTCTACGAAGCAGGGAAAATGGCCATGGTCTGCAACGTCGGCACGCTTGTCGCGCCTATCACCAAAGCCGAGTATAAAGCAGGCGGAGCCGCGATCCCTCCCCACCTTTTTTCCCACAATGACCAACAGGTGCAGTGGCAGACATCCGTGCCGGACACCAATAAAAAAATCGGCTGGGGAGGACGAATCGCCGATCACCTCAAAGACCTGAACAACAGCGCGGCGATCTCGATGAACGTCTCCATCGCCGGCTCGAATTTTTTCCAAGTGGGCAACGAGGTTCAGCAATACCACGTCACTCCTGGCGGCAGCATCGGCCTGACAGGATCCAGCTACACCTGGTCGCCCACGAAAGAAATGTTCGCGGCAAACGAGAACATACTCGGCCGCAGTTACGGCCATGTCTTCGAGCAGGAATACGCGAATACCATGAATCGCGGAATCGAGAATGACGCGCTTCTCAAGACCGCGATCGCCGGAAACCCTCTTCCCGCCGACATCGGCACATTCCCGAACAGTCAGGATGGGGAAGGAAACTTGAACCGAGTCGCCGGCCAGTTGCGGATGATCCTGAGTATGATACACGCGCGAAATGCGCTCGGCATGAAGCGCCAGATTTTCTTCGCCGCCCTCGGAGGGTTCGACACCCATGACGCGCAGCTCACGGACCATGCCGCGCTTCTCGGCCAGCTCAGCTCTGCAGTCGCGGATTTCCAAACCCACACCGAGCAACTCGGCATCGGCGACAAGGTCACGCTGTTCACCGCATCCGACTTCAGCCGGACGTATAACAGCAACGGCAAAGGTTCGGATCATGCATGGGGCGGTCACCATATGATCGTCGGTGGGGCCGTCAATGGTGGCAGACTCTACGGCCAGGTGCCCATTCTTCAGAGCAATGGCCCGGATGACACGGGCTCGCGCGGCTCATGGATCCCCAAAGTTTCCACGGATGAAATGGCAGCCACCTTGGCCCGCTGGTTCGGTGTCGCCCAGAGCGATCTACCACTCATTCTCCCGAACATTGGCCGCTTCGCCAACCCCGACCTGGGCTTCATGCAAGCCTGAGGGACTCCGCCATAATTAAATCGATATTTG
>Ga0222668_1001250_pt1 | contig 12046 bp, 6 predicted proteins | sample AntAcemetagen728_FD_179823 | JGI IMG/M metagenome (GOLD analysis project Ga0222668, IMG submission 179823) | Saline water microbial communities from Ace Lake, Antarctica - #728 | ecosystem: Environmental > Aquatic > Non-marine Saline and Alkaline > Saline | place: Antarctica: Ace Lake | collected... | reverse complement strand
TCCCGACGCGAATTTTCTCCGCGTTGAAAATACGCTTTCCGCACTGCAGACTCTAGCTTCTGCTCACCGCCAAAAGTTTAATTATCCCGTTCTGGGAATTACGGGTAGCAATGGGAAAACCATTATCAAAGAATGGCTTTTTCAAATACTGCAGCCCGACATATCCGTCGTGCGAAGTCCGCGGAGCTACAACTCACAAATCGGTGTTCCTCTCTCTCTTTGGCAAATGCGGGGCAACCACGATCTAGCGATCATCGAATGCGGCATTTCCCTAAAGGGGGAAATGACAAAGCTGGAACGAATCGTAAAGCCAACCATCGGTATCTTTATAAATATTGGTCCTGCTCACCAGGAGAATTTTCAGGATTACAGAGAAAAAGCATTGGAAAAAATGCAGCTCTTTCTGCATACTGAAGTGCTCATTTCTTGCGGGGATCACGATATTGTTCAAGACGTTATCTCAAAAGAATACCGAGGAAAAACTTTAACATGGGGACAAAACGAGGATTGTGATTTAGTGATTAAAGCCATTGACACAAACGCCGAAAAATCCACCATTCGCGGCAGCTATCAAGGCGAGATATTGAAGGTCACTATTCCATTTTCAGATAATGCCTCCATTGAGAATGCCTGTCATTGTTGGTTGTTTCTGCTCCACCAAGGACTCGATCAAAGTGAGATCATCGCCCGAATTTCTGCATTGCGTCCGATTGCAATGAGACTCGAAAAACGAGCGGGAATTAACAATTGTACCATCATCAACGATTCCTATAATTCTGATTTTGCCTCACTAGATATTGCTCTCAACTTTTTGAACATGCAATCTCAGGGCCAAGAGAAAGTCGTTATTCTTAGTGATATCCTACAAACGGGTGAGGAGTCTGAAATTCTTTACGGACGCGTTGCTGAAAATATGCGTCGGAAGAAAATAAAATTCTTCTATGGCATCGGCAATGAGATTAGCAACCAAAAGCATTTGTTTGAAGAGTTTGACGGCCACTTTTTTAAAGACACGGACGAATTTCTCCATGCCTTCAATCCGAATGAATTTATAGAGCTAAGCATCTTACTTAAAGGTGCTCGTACTTTTCGATTTGAGCGAATCGTGCATCGGTTGGAAGCCAAGACGCACGAAACCGTAATGGAAATCAACCTGAACAAGATGAACCACAATCTGGAGTACATCAGGTCTTTGCTCAAACCTTCTGTTCAGATTATGGCCATGGTGAAGGCTTTTGCCTACGGGAGTGGAAGCTCAGAAGTAGCCGCCGCATTGGAGTACTCTGGCGTCGATTACTTGGCAGTGGCCTATGCAGATGAAGGAATCGCATTGCGCGAATCGGGTATCAAAACTCCCATAATGGTGCTGAATCCTGTCTCTTCTGCATACGACTCTATGATAAGGTATGAGCTGGAGCCTCAGATCTACAGCTTTCTAACACTGGAAAAATTTAAGATAGCATTGTCTGTCCATTCAGAGCAGATGCCCTACCGTATTCACCTCAAGGTGGATACAGGTATGAATAGATTGGGATTTGATTTGACAGAAATTGATCGTTTGTCCGATGAGCTTCTCTCACTAAAAAATCAAATGACGGTGTATTCCGCTTTTTCACATTTGGCTAGCAGCGATGACGAAAAGTTTGATGAATTGACCAAAAGTCAAATTAGTCGGTTCAACGATGCATGCCAAAAATTGGAACAAAAAGGGATTACTGGGTTCATTCGCCATATTCTAAACTCGAACGGAATACTGCGTCACAAGGAGGCTCAAATGGACATGGTACGACTTGGATTGGGTCTGTACGGCCTTTCGGCAAACGAAAAATTCAGAAAAAGACTGCAGCCAATCGGCCGGTTAAAAACGGTTTTATCTCAAATCAGAGTCGCTCCTAAGGGTCAAGGTATTGGATACTCGCCCAAGCATATTCTCACCTCCGATAAAAGAATAGGAATTATAGCTATGGGTTATGCCGATGGTCTTCCGAGGACTCTCGGCAACGGCAATGGTCAAGTTTATATCCATGGTGAAGTTGCACCCTTCATCGGTAATATTTGTATGGACATGGCTATGGTCGATCTTTCTGACATCGAATGTGATGAAGGCGACGAGGTAGAGATTTTTGGCGAAAATAATTCGATCTACGATCTGGCTGATAACCTGAATACGATTCCGTATGAGGTTATAACCAACATTTCTCAAAGGGTAAAAAGAGTCTTTTTCAAGGAGTAGAACTCCAAGATTATGAACAAGAGCGGGAGTTTTGGAGTTCTTTAATCCCGACCTTTCGATGCAAGATTTTTTAAAACAAATCCACCACCTAATATGAGAATGAAAGCTTTATTCGTTACAGCCTGCATTACGGCCTTAATTTCACTGAACATGGAGGGTCAAATGGCCCGCGTAGAAGGAGAGTTATTAATTCAGCTAAACCAAGGAGTGACTCCCGAGCAATTGGCGGCTGAATATGCAAACATTCAATCAGGCAAACTGCTTTCGGGCCCAATGAACATTTACCGCTTTCAATTTGACGAAAGCCCCAACGCCGATGCTCTTTTAGCGGATATTCGCTCTAATCCCAAAGTGAGTCTAGCTCAGTTTAACCACTATGTGGAAAGGAGATGCGATGAAGTCAATGATCCTGATTATACAGCGCAGTGGCACCACAACAATACAGGGCAAAACGGAGGTACGGTAGATGCCGATATTGATACCGATTTGGCCTGGGGAATCACTACTGGCGGAACAACGGCAAACGGCGACGAGATCGTAGTTTGTGTAATCGAAGGTGGAAACCTCAATCATACTGACCTACAAGCCAACGCTTGGAAAAACCTCCAAGAAATTCCTAACAACGGAATTGATGATGATAACAACGGTTATGTTGACGATTATCTGGGATGGGATGTGAACACCAACTCTGACGGAGGGTTCGTTCTCCAAGGAGGCCACGGTACAAATGTAATGGGTATGATCGGAGCTACTGGAGGCAATGGTCTTGCGGTAATCGGAGCAAACTGGAATGTCAAAATCATGTCTGTTTCGGGAGAAAGCGTCGGCACTTCTCAGCAAAATGAGGCATCAGTGATTGCTGCCTACACCTATCCTTTAATAATGCGACAACGGTACAATCAAACCAATGGTGATTCAGGAGCCTTTGTTGTAGCGACCAATGCTTCTTGGGGAATTGATGGTGGTGACGCCGATGAAGTACCTCTCTGGAATAATACCTATGACAGCCTAGGGTTTTATGGAATTCTAAACTGTGGCGCTACAGCAAATAACAATGTGAATATTGATGCAGTTGGAGATATTCCAACTGCATTGCCAAGTGAGTACATGGTCAGTGTAACGGCTACCAACAGCAGTGATGTTCGGACTTTCTCTGGCTTTGGAGCTACAACTGTGGACCTCGGAGCACCTGGAGAAAATGTAGTAACCACGTCTGGGAACAATGGAATAACCTCTACCTCTGGAACGTCATTTGCTTCTCCGTTGACCGCAGGAGTGATTGCGCTCTTGTATTCTGCACCATGCGAAAGCTTTGCAGAATTCGTAAGAAACGACCCTCAAGGTGGAGCTGACTTGGTACGTCAAGCCTTATTTGACGGAGTCGATATCATACCAAACTTAGTAGGACAAACCGTAACAGGTGGAAGAATTAACACATTCAATAGCTTACTGGAAATCATGAATGCCTGCCTGGACGAAAACATATGTATTCCTCCTCTCGCTTTTACATCTGCATTGGAAAATGATACTGTTTATACCGTCTCTTGGACAAATATTTCAGGAAATGCTGCAACAGTTCGCTTTAAGCCACAAGACAGTGATGAGTGGATCGTAATTGAAGGTATTGAAGACACATCTCTGATACTCGACACGCTGAGTATCTGTACCACCTACGATTTTGAAATCGGCTCATCGTGCGAGGAAGGTGGCGAAGTATCGTATACGTCATGCCTTACCCTTTCTACATTGGGTTGCTGTGTGATTCCTGAAACTTTCGAGGCTGAAACTGAATTAGAAACTGAGGCCAACGTTTCATGGTCTACTGATTTTGGAATTGAGTCTTACAATCTTTACTACAGAGTCTTGGATTCTAATGAATGGATTCTAAACGGAAACTATGCAGGCGAAAATGATACCACAATAGATGGCCTAGAGTCATGCACAGAATATGAATTCCTTGTTTCACCAGCATGTGCCGAAGATCAAGAAGCAGGTATCATCAGTGACGCAAGAACCAAGGGTTGCGGCGCTTGCTTAGACAATGCCTATTGTCCAAACTTTGGAGAAGACAGCTCGGAAGAGTTCATCGAAGAAGTGATAATCGGGGAATACACTTTTGAAACTGGGAACAACGGCGGATATGCTCTTTTTGAAGACTTCGATATTATCCTTGGTCAAGGAGAAACGTATGAAGCTCTGCTTACTCCTGGTTTTCAGGGCCAACCCTTTCCTGAGTTTTTCAAAATATGGATCGATTTAGACCAAGACGGACAATTTTCGAATGACGAAGAATTACTGAGCTCTGATCAAGGATCGGATCAACCTGTTGAAGGTGAAATCACCATTCCAGAAGATGCATTACTTGGAGCTACCCGAATGAGAATCGCCATGAAATATGTTGGTGGATTCGGAATTCCCGACGATATTTCAACGTGTGAAACTTTTGTTTGGGGAGAAACGGAAGATTACTGCATGACCATTGCCGATGTCACTTCTGTGAATGAAAACAATGGGGTAGTTGCTTTCAGCGTTTATCCTAACCCTTCTGGGAATCAGTTCAACCTCGATTTCAACTTAACCCAATCCATTGGCGGAGAAAATGTAGTATTCCGAATTTTCGATGTTTCTGGTAAGGAAGTGAAAGCACTAAGAGTAAATGAAGGATTGCAACAGATCGATGTTGCAGAACTTGAGAACGGGATGTACATCTATAAACTGCAAACGGTCGATGGAAAAGACCTTCGCTCGGGAAAATGGGTTAAAACACTCTAGTGTTTGTCCAATATTAGTCGAGAGGCTAAACTAGAAAGTTCATTTGCAAGTCCTCAGACCAAGCTGCAGGCATGATAATGCACTTTCTGGACAGCTCTCTAACGAGCTTTGGCCTGTTTTGGCAAAGCAAATATCAGCGCTTCAAGGTTCTCCTTGAAGCGTTTTTTTGTGTAATACTCCCCTATATACTCTTGAGATTCTGCCCTAAAAGAAGCTAGAAAAGATCGATCCATAGCCTTCTCAAACAAAGCAGAGTTATCCATGTCGGAATAGATTATACCGTGCTTTCCGTTGCTTAGTAATTCGTCTGCAACAAGGGATTTGGGAGCAATGGGCAAAACGCCAGCCATTAGGGATCGCCTAGTAATTCCCGAAAAAGGTTCACTTTCAGGATCGATAAATAAAGCGTCTAAATGAGCGTACATATCCGCATCGTGGGGATCAAATGGCGTTGCCTTAATCACATCTTTGAATGCTTGCATTTCAGGTATCTCTGCAAAAAAATCTTCCAGCTTTGATCCTTGAAGATTCAGGCAAACATTAATCCCCTTATTCAACTTGAGTAACTGTAATAACTTTTGCCCCGTTCTCTGAATCAGGCTTTGGTCTTTAGGTACACTCCATCCTACAACGGTGCTTTCTGGGTCGCCAAATAAAATTGATTTTCTCAGGTTTCTCTCATCCTCCTCAAATTGGAATGGTTTTCTGGGGATGGGAAGAGGCAATACATGAACTTTATCGAGAGCGAGATTAGTCGCTGCTTTCACATTGTTGGCCGTTTGATTGATCGGTGTGATCCAAGCATCAATTTGGTTGAAACGAAACGTGTGTAGTAAATCGGATTTCATCTCGGACAAATGCCTCTCCTGTATAAAGACTAGCCTCAATCTTCCTTTCATTAGAAACTTGGCCGTAACCAAGAGGTTAGTCGAGCGGTGATCCCGAAAAATAACGGTTGAAATATCTTTGTCCTTTAAGAGCTGAGTGAACTTAAGAGAGGCATTAAAATCGTGACGACCTGCTATTCGACCTAGCTTAACATATTCTAAATGGGCTTGAGACGCAGCTGCCTTAGCCTTGCTTTTACTCATTCCGAAAAGTGTCACTCTATAATCTCCCTTATCAATAATCTTAGCCGCGGTAAGAATCTCTCGCTTAGACTCATCTAATTTCTTACCGTAAATCAGAATTCCGATTTTCTCCTTAATAATCACAGCATAAAGTTATAGAAACTAATCCTCTGCTGAAGCGGCAGAAAAGAGGCCAACAAAGAACGCGAAGAAAGTGACTCCTGCTTGAGTTTCCAGGGTGTCTTCAGACAAGAACGACACAAGAGCTACGATAGTAAAGAAGAGGTATAGACCATTGTTTTTCCATCTATAAATCAGAAACCCTAAAAAGGCAAGAAAATACACAAGTCCAAATACGCCGAATGTGACCAAAAAGGTGATGTACTGATTGTGAGCTCGGTGGCGAAATTTCGGCTCTATGAAAATGGGGTAATCGACGTAGGCATCTTTGAAAGACTGCTTCACATCTCCTGTACCTACTCCTGCAAAAAAGTTATCACGTGCTAAGGTGGATCCTATCTGCCAATACACAAAGCGCTGGTAGAACGAAGATCCTTGCATGGTTCCCTTAGTTAAATACAAGTGAGTTCCATGTAAAAATGTGTGCACCCTCAATTCCATCCCTGATTTCTCGGCATACGCCACTGCTGGAAATCCAGCTTCAATATTGGATACATCTCTATCGGAAAGACTCGCGACACCGAGTCTATCTTTTGCCAATCCTTTAGACGTAAGGTAGCGTATCAGCCTATCTAAAAGGGCATCACTTTTTGCAGGGTCATAGTCTATTCTAACTGAGCTCCGCTCGTTCCAAGCCCCCACCAATTCGAGTTTAGCAATATTGGCATAGAGGTAATTCCCATTCTCAATCTGCAGCGTATCATAATGGTAATATGCAGTGCCATCAAGGGTCTGTTTCATTAACGGAAGGGCATCTTCAGACAGCTCAAAATAGCTTGAGTAATAGCTCTTCCCCGCAAAAAATAAAACAACGGGCACTACAATAAGACTTGCCAAAACAGCAATTCTAACATTGATTCCTGACCGGATAAAAACCTGCCTTATCAAAAGAATTCCCAACCCTCCGGAAAGAACGGCTAGAGCAGTGAAAGTCTGAAGAAAGTAGAGGAAAATGCAGGCATTCAAAACCGAAATAACCGACAAAACCTTCCATTTGGTTTCCGCTTCACGAAAAAATGCAAGGCACCCTCCTATGAAAACGATAATCATCAAACTGAGTCTGATGTGCGATATATCTGGAGTCATACTTCTGGGGTCCATCTTAACCATTGGATCGGAGAAATAGAGGTAATATCCCACAAGGGTTGCTGCGAATATTCCAACGCCCAAAGCGACGAAAATTTTCTTTAGATCGTCTCTTGACAGTTTAATGGTTCCCAATGCCAAAGCCAGCACAACTAAGGGAAGCTTTATCCGCAGGTCCTTAACTGCGTACGTCCAATCAGAAGTATTGAATAGCCAGACAACATGAAGAAGAAAAAGTACGGCCATCCACGTAGCGGGATTATTGAGCGTCAATCGGCTTATCCCTTTTTTGACTCCAGGATCTATAAACCAAAAAATGAGCAGTAGGATGATTCCTATGCTCATTAAGAGATTCAAATTCGGCATGCCAATCGCCAAGAGGCAAATGACGTAAAGCCTATAGTTGTGAAGCTTGCCAGATTCTATTGCCAATTTATTGAGGCTTTAATATTTGGCTATATTTCTCGGTATTTGCAAGAATTGTCATAGCAGAATCGATCGCTGGATCTTCTGCCAAACTGTTTTCGATTCGACCTTTTTGGTAGTAATATCGAGATACAATCTCATTCTCAAGAATTGTTTCAATGTCCTCTCTAAATATTTCCAAGTCATTGTTCTTCTTAGAACTAATGGCTATTTCCATTTGCATAAAAGCCTCCTCGGTGATCCCGTAATACTTTTCATCCTTAGCTACGGTAACCAGTTTTTCAAATTCCTTCTCGGTATCGGTAGTATAGGAGTAGTTCTTGCCATCTAAGTATTTCACGAACTTACTGTAGTCTTCATCGCTCAACTTGAAGCGAGCTGCATCGGCGATGGTATCTCTATCATTCGCGTAATCGCTGGCGTATTTGAAGAAAAGATTCTCTGTAAGCAAGCTTATAACGACATGGGGGATTTCTCTATTTTCAACTTTAACATCTGGCTCTATTCCTCTGCCATCCATCACGGCTCTGCCACTCTTAGTAGCAAACTTTTTCAAAAGTGAATCGGGAACTTCCTCCACATCTCCGCCTTCTGTCTTGTTGGAGTAATCCAATTTTTGAATGCAGCGACCACTCGGGATGTAGTACTTGGCTACAGTCAGTTTCAACTTACTGTTGTATTGTAGATCTTTTGTTTGCTGAACAAGCCCTTTGCCGAAGGTGGTATTTCCAATCACCACACCACGATCGAGATCCTGAATGCTTCCCGATACAATTTCAGAGGCAGATGCGCTTCCTTGATCTACAAGAATGACCAAAGGCATTTCTAAATCCAGCGGCTCGTTAATAGCAATGTGGGTTCTATCCCATTCAGAAATCTTTCCTTTCGTGCGAACTACCTCTTGTCCTTTTGGCACAAAAAAGTTCACGATGTTAATGGCTTCTCGCAAAAGTCCACCGCCATTTCCGCGCAAGTCGAAAATCAGCTTTTCCATGCCGCGATCATCCCTTAGCTCAACGAACGCCTCACGCACTTCTTTACTCGCCGTTTGTGTAAAACTGTTGAGGCTTATGTAGCCGACTTTGTCATCGAGCATCCCGTAATAAGGCACGTCGGGTATCTTGATTTCTTCTCTGGTGATCGCCACATCGCTCACCGTGCCAAATCTCTCATAGGTTACTTTGAGATCGGTGCCCGATTGACCTTTCAGCAATGAGCTAATCTCGTCTTGATCTTTATCTGAAATGGTGATTCCGTCGATCTTAATGATCTTGTCACCCGCCCTCAATCCAGATTTCTGCGCGGGAGAATCCTCGTATGGTTCGGAGATGTACACGTCGCCGTCTACCGACCGAATCAAACTCCCTATACCTCCATATTGACCCGTAGTCATAAAACGGTAATCCTCAATATTGCTTTCGGTAATGTAGTTGGTGTAAGGGTCGAGAGATAAAAGCATGGCGTCAATACCCGTTTTCATCAAATCGCCTGGTTGGGTTTCATCGACGTAATAGATATTTAATTCTTTGTAGAGGGTCGCGAATATTTCCAGATTTTTAGAAACTTCAAAGAAATTGTCTCCAGGAGCTACTGCGCGTATCCCTAAAAATCCAACGACCAAAATGGCTGCAACTACAAATATTCTCTTTGCCTTAATCTTCATATAACAGTGAATTGAGGACTAAAATTAAAACAGAAATCTATCTGATTTCTTTGAATTGGCTTCAATTGGCAATTAAATCTTGTTAATCACTTTCGGTATTTCATTCGCCATTCGAATAAAAGACGAATGGAGTTGCGAATAGTTCGACCTTGGTTGCCCGCTATAAATAACGGCAATCAAGAGTCTTTTATTTGATTTGACAGCTTCATTTTCGATACCTTTTTTATTGAGCCGAATGACCTCACGCAACTGCCTCTTCAGTCGATTGCGATCCACGGCATTTTTCACCCGTCTTTTTGGGACCACAACTAGAAACTTTAAATGTGGCCACTCTTGAGAATCCTGCCATAAAAGCTTAAAACCCACTGATCCTGATCTAAGATTTCTACCCTGTTCAAAAAGAGCATCGATCTCATACTTGGAGCAAATTTTTTCAGCTTTTGGAAATTTAAAACTCATAAGTGGTCAATAATGAAAAAGGCAACCCCAAAAGGTCGCCTTTTTCATTGATCTATATTCCTTGAGAGTTATTTCAATTTCTTAACATAATGCTCAATAGCCATTGACATAGACGGAAATCCAGGGGCTGGCGCATGCACATTTATTGTCAAGCCAGCATCTTTTACAGCCTCGGCAGTTGTCGTTCCAAAAGCAGCTATTCGGGTAGCATTCTGCTTGAAATCAGGGAAGTTTTTGAGCAAAGACTCAATTCCCGATGGGCTGAAAAACACAAGCATGTCATAATTTACATCTGCCAAATCTGACAAATCGCTGCAAACCGTTCTGTAAAAAACAGACTTGCTATACTTGATATTGAATTTGTCCAATAGGTCGGTAATGCTACGCTTGTGGATGTCAGAGCAAGGAAGCAAGAACGTCTCATTCTTGTGCTTCTTGATTACTTCCATCAAGTCTTCGAATTTCTGTTTCCCGTGGAAAATCTTTCTCTTGCGGTACACTACATACTTCTGTAGGTAGAATGCAGTCGATTCTGACAAGCAAAAGTATTTCAATGAATCAGGCACGATCACCCTCGTTTCTTCGCACATTCTGAAGAAGTGGTCAACCGCATTTCGGCTGGTCAAGATGATAGCCGAATGTTCCATTATATTCACCCTTTGCTGACGAAACTCCTTTGCAGGAACGCCTTCAACGTGAATGAATGGCCTAAAATCAATTTGAATCTTGTACTTATCAGCCAGTTCGAAATAAGGCGATTTATCAGAGGCTGGTTTTGGTTGGGAAATCAGAATTGATTTGACTTTGTCCGTCATATACAGTTCAGTTTTAAGCTCGTTTCGTGCCTATGCAAAGCTCTTATTGAAGAGGCTCAGAAACAGTACAAAAGGCAAAATTTCGAGGGTGCAAAGATACAAAATTATATAGATTCGAGAAACGTTGTAAGAAAAGCTCATTGCCAAGCCCTGGACAGCTCTAAACACAAAAGAAACCCCAAATAGAAGAGCGGCCAATGGAAAAACCCATTCAAGCTTACCAACATTGACGGAAACTGATATTAGTGCTAATGGTAAATAGATAATCCCCAAAATTTTGCTGACCGAGAATACTTCGAATCGATATTCCCTGAGTAATCCCTTGTCTTGATAAACCCACCTCAAAACCCCCATAAAAAGAAATTTAAGGAGATAGAGTAGCAGCAGTCCAAAGAAGACGATGAGGTAGAGTGAGATCCCAATGCTCTCCTCGTCTACCACCCCATAAAAGTTAAAAGCGGCATAAACAATTAGCGATGCCATAACCACAAAATGAGCGAAAAGCACCAAGGAAGCTCGGTGAGAAAAAAGGAGTTCCTCGCGCATGACTTGCCTCAATATCTGAAGGCGAGCGGCTGTCTTGAATAAAAGACCAAAACGCTTTGAATACACCATACGAATGTAGGCCAAGGCTCCTAAAGAAATGAGGAAAACTCCTGCCATCCAAGGTTCGAAGAGGATCGGATTCTCACGTAAAATTGGCTCCATTCGTATTGCAAAACTCGCGATTTCTGCCGACAATATGCTTAACTTTGCGCTCGTAAAACAAAAGTATATGCGTACCGATCAATATCAAGGACACGATTATTACGAGATGGATGAAATGCTCACCGATGAGCACAAACTCATTCGTGAAACAGCGAGAGCTTGGGTGAAGAAGGAAGTGTCTCCAATCATAGAAGAGTATTACGAACGATCAGAGTTTCCAAAACAACTCATTCCAGGTTTGGCTGAAATTGGAGCTTTTGGCCCTTACATTCCCGAGGAATACGGCGGAGCAGGAATGGATCAAATCTCTTACGGATTGATTATGCAAGAACTGGAGCGTGGCGATAGTGGCCTTCGTTCCACGGCATCCGTGCAGAGTTCATTGGTTATGTTTCCAATCTTTAAATATGGAACCGAAGAGCAACGAAAGAAGTTCCTCCCAAAATTGGCCTCAGGAGAATTCATAGGTAGCTTCGGTCTAACCGAGCCCGATCATGGTTCAAACCCAAGCGGAATGCTTACCAACTTCAAAGACGCGGGAGACCATTACGTCTTGAATGGAGCGAAACTTTGGATCTCCAATTCACCGTTTTGCAACATTGCGGTGGTGTGGGCCAAGAGCGAGGAAGGACGA
>Ga0222668_1001243_pt1 | contig 12074 bp, 6 predicted proteins | sample AntAcemetagen728_FD_179823 | JGI IMG/M metagenome (GOLD analysis project Ga0222668, IMG submission 179823) | Saline water microbial communities from Ace Lake, Antarctica - #728 | ecosystem: Environmental > Aquatic > Non-marine Saline and Alkaline > Saline | place: Antarctica: Ace Lake | collected... | reverse complement strand
AAAAAGATTTCTGACTTCGTCAAATGTCATTCCTTCTTGATTGATCAAGCCGCCTTGTCTGTCGATAATTCCCACTATCGAGATTCCAGCTTGAGCAAGGTAATATGCGGCTGAAGCACCAACGTTACCCCAACCTTGGATTATGGCTCTTTTCCCTTTGTATTCCTCACCTCTCAAAGCATAATGGTGCATTACGCTTACGGCCACACCGTAACCAGTAATCATATCTGCAATCACGAATTTTCGCGACGGATCAGGAGAAAAATAGGGGTCTTCTACTACTTTGGAAACGCCAAAACGCAGCTGACCAATTTGTTGAATTTTTTCGTTTTCTCTAGGATTGAAGTGTCCATTCACTACACCCTCTTGAGGGTGCCAGAGACCGTAGTCTTCAGTAATTGGGATGACCTCGTGAATTTCATCCACATTCAGGTCGCCCCCAGTTCCGTAATAGCTTTTGAGAAGTGGAGTAACGGCTTTGTACCATCTTTCCAAGACTCCTTGCTTTCGTGGGTCTTGCGGATCGAAATTGATTCCACTTTTAGCTCCTCCAATCGGTGGTCCCGAAACGGTAAACTTCACTTCCATTGTCTTCGCTAGTGACTCGACTTCTCTGCGGTCTAACCCAACTCTCATGCGCGTTCCGCCGCCAGCGGCTCCTCCTCTGAGGCTATTGATCACTATCCAGCCTACTGCCTCAGTTTCAGGATCACTCCATTCAAAAATAATTTCTGGTGAGCGTTCTTCGAATTTTTTTAGGAGGTCTCTCATGGAGGTGTTTTAGTGCCGCGCAAATATATTAAAACCGATCATGCGCTAAGAATGTTCTCCTTTAATCTTGTCTTAAATTATCTAAATATATCAGGGTGCATATACTGCTCCAGAGGAAGAATCTCGAGATGCGCCAGTAACAGATGCTAAAATATTTATTTCGCCTTCTAATCTCAATTTGGCCAAGTAGGCAAAAATCAAAGCTTCCTTTCCTTCAATCAACTTTTTTTCGGGAATGATCAAGTCTGTAGCTGGAAGCACTCGCTTTATTTGAGAAATTAAAAATCTGTTGTACGCTCCTCCGCCTGTCACCAAAACCTTTCCCGACTGAGGTAGTTTTTGAGCGATTTGTTGAGCTGCATGTTCAGTATAGGTCCTGAGGGCTACACGATTTCCGATTTCATTAAGAATCGGGAGTATTTGATCTTCCATCCATTCGCGGCCCAATGATTTTGGGGGCATCTGCTCGTAGTAGTTAAGGGAGTTAAGTTGACTTAAGAGATCATTGTCTAGTTTTCCAGAGGCGGCTATTTGACCACCATCATCGTACTCTTTTCCTTCTTTTTTTGCCAAGAGGTTGAGAACAATGTTAACAGGGCAGATATCAAAAGCAACTCTGCTTCCATCCGCTTCCGAGCTCAGATTTGCAAATCCACCGAGGTTTAGGCAGGCATCGTATTGGCTAAACAAGTCTCGATCACCAATTGGAACCAAGGGCGCGCCTTGACCTTCAATAGCTATATCGGCCCGACGAAAATCGCATACCGTGGTCAGGCCCGTTCTCGCTGCGACCAATCCGCCGTTGAGCATTTGAATGGTTAGTTGAGATTCAGGTTCATGGAAAATCGTTTGACCATGTATTCCAACGAACTCTGCTCGCTTTCCCGTTTTCTTGTAAAATTCAGAAATGGATTCAGCGATATATCGCGAGTAGTTATTTTCAATTCTAAAAAATTCGCGGCTGGTTTTTGTGTGAGCATCGGTTAGTGATTCTCTCAATCTGGTAGGCAATTGGACGCATTGAAAGTCGAGAATTTCGTAGCCGTTTTCGCTGAATCTGCACAAAGCCAGATCCAGTCCATCGAGTGAGGTACCCGTCATTGCACCGATTCCAATTTGATAGACAGGAGAGTAAAGAGATATTGGTTGCATAAATTCTGTTTTCAATTAAACCGTAAATTTGCGACGCTGAAAATTAAACCACGATAAATTATGAATTTTCAATTGACTGAAGAGCAAATTGCAGTAAGAGACGCTGCACGCGATTTTGCTCAGAATGTTTTGAAGCCTGGCGTGATTGCGCGCGATACTGAACAAAGATTTCCCAAAGATGAAGTAAAACAGCTAGCTGAGCTAGGTTTTATGGGAATGATGACCGACCCAAAATACGGAGGAAGTGGTATGGATACCGTTTCTTATGTTTTGGCAATGGAGGAGCTCTCCAAGATCGATGCCTCAACTTCTGTGTGTATGTCGGTAAACAATAGTTTGGTTTGCTGGGGGTTGGAGAAATTCGGGTCAGAAGAGCAAAAGCAAAAATACTTGGTGCCATTGGCTACAGGTGAGAAAATCGGAGCTTTCTGTTTAAGTGAACCCGAAGCTGGTTCTGATGCCACTTCACAGAGAACAACGGCTATTGATAAAGGTGATCATTACCTCGTTAACGGAACCAAGAACTGGATTACCAATGGAGGAACTGCTTCCATTTATCTAGTCATTGCCCAAACGGATGTGGAGAAAGGCTACCGAGGAATCAATTGCTTGATTGTTGAGCGAGAGATGGAAGGCTTTCAACTTGGCGCCAAGGAAGATAAGTTAGGTATTCGCGGAAGCGACACTCATACTCTCATGTTTCAAGACGTAAAAGTGCCCAAAGAGAATCGAATAGGTGAGGAAGGTTTTGGTTTTAAGTTCGCCATGAAAACCCTCTCTGGAGGACGAATTGGAATTGCTGCGCAAGCCCTTGGGATTGCCAGCGGAGCTTATGAATTAGCTCTCGCTTATAGCAAGGAGAGACAGACTTTCGGTAAACCCATTCACCAGCACCAAGCCATTGCTTTTAAGTTGGCTGATATGGCGACTGAAATAGAAGCTGCTCGTTTGCTATGCATGAAAGCTGCACAGCAAAAAGACAATGGTGAGAACTTTGATTTCGCAAGCTCAATGGCTAAGCTATTTGCTTCGAAAGTGGCAATGGATGTAACCGTCGAGGCAGTTCAGGTGCATGGAGGTTATGGTTTCGTAAAGGAATACCATGTAGAGCGATTGATGCGTGATGCGAAGATTACTCAGATTTACGAAGGAACATCTGAGATTCAAAAGGTTGTGATTTCCAGAACAATACTGAAAGACTAGAGAAAGGCTGCCGCTTTTTCCATCGCCACCATTCGGCTGCCTTTGGCAATGATCAGGTGGTTTTCTATAGTATTGGTTTGAAGCCAAGTTTTCAAATCTTCAGGGGTTTCACAGTAGTGGAACCCTTTTTTATTGCAGTCGGCAAAATTATTTCCGACTAGAATGGTTTTGAGTTTAAGACCGAATAATTGGTCAATTAATATTTGGTGTTCAGCTTTTGAGGTTTCTCCTAATTCGAGCATGTGCCCAACTAAGGCCAATTTTGGTTCGTGATCCATTTCAGCAAAATTGGCCATAGCTAATTCCATGCTGCTAGGATTTGCATTGTAGGCGTCAAGAATTAGTTTATTCTTACCCGTATCAACCATTTCAGATCGGTTGTTATTGGGCTTGTATTCCTGCAGAGCTGAACTTACGTCTTCAATAGGCACACCAAAGTAACACCCAATGCATGCCGCCGCCATTAAATTTGAGAAATTATAGGCTCCAACCAATTGTGTTTCTATTTCACCTGATCCGTTTCCTCCGTGGCTAAATTCAAATGAGATGAACGGTTTTCGTTTCGCAATGGATCCTGAGCAGTAAAAATTTTCATTAGAGCCAAATAAAGTCCGTTCAATTCCTTCTGAGAGCTCGATCAAAAGGTCATCATCCCCGTTTACAAAGAGCTCGGCGTTCTTCGATCTGATATGTTTGTACAGTTCTGACTTTCCTTTCTTCACGCCTTCAATTCCCCCAAACCCCTCGAGGTGTGCTTTGCCGATGTTGGTGATCATTCCGAAGTCTGGATCTGAAATATGGCAAAGGTCTCTGATTTCACCTTGGGCGTTTGCCCCCATTTCAATCACGGCTACCTGAGCATCGAGGGGAATGGATAGTAAAGTGAGCGGAACGCCAATGTGGTTGTTCAAATTACCCTCAGTGAAATAGGTCTTGTACTTGCGCGAAAGAACCGCTGCTATAAGTTCTTTATTGGTCGTTTTACCGTTGCTCCCCGTTAGGCCAATTACAGGGAATTCAAACTGGTTTCGATGATGGCGAGCGAGTCTCTGTAAGGTGGTGAGTACATCGTCTACAACAGTTATGTTTTCTTCGTTGCTGAGTTTTGGGTCATCAGCTACTACATGGACGGCACCTCTGTCAAGCGCAGTAAGCGCAAACGAGTTCGCATCGAAATTTGGACCTTTCAGACAAAAGAAGAAACTCTTGTCAACCGACTTTCTTGTGTCGGTCGTGATCCGTGGTGTTTTGAGATAAATCTTATAGAGCTCTTGGATTTCCATAGGCCCAAAAATAAAAACACCCGACCAAATCGATCGGGTGTTCGAAAAATTTATTTAACAGAGTTCTTATCGGGTCTGATTGAAACCTACGGGACTTCCTACACGATCCATCGCACATCTGAAACCGATTGTTGCAGTTGCTTTTCTTTCATCCATGAAACGTCGTGTTCCAGGACTTAAGTAATATGCTCTATCTCTCCAGCTACCGCCTTTGTAAACACGAGACCTGTTACTGACAAGGGTCGTGTTTCCGTAGTCGTACATTGCTGCTTCATTGGAATTGGGAGAGGTGTAATTAATGCTCGAATTAAAATCCCCATCCTTATAGTCGATGTTGTCGGCTATACGGTAATTGTCTCGATCGATGTTTTCCTCCGAGCGAACTTTTCTCATTCGAACATTTCCAGGCGTATCTTCAACAAAATTTCCAACACCGCTCAGAAGTTCAGGAGCAATTCTAACGCCGCTAGTGCGTATCGCCTGAATACCATCTCTTACGAGGGTATAAGCTTCATCTGGTTTTCCCTCACTCATTCTTTCCATAGCCTGTTCACTAAAGGCATTGAGGTTCTCCATCAATTGAGCTTCTTCAGGATTTAATTTTCCTCGAGTCTCTTCGTCAAAGTCTTTGATGTATTGATTTACCCCCTCCACATCATAAGTGACTATGGTAAGTTTATCATCAATCGATCCTTCGCTGTCAAGAACTTTTGTTTTATAAACGTTACCTCTAAAAGGACGAAATTCAGCAACATCCTCTGGGCTTAGAGGACGATACACATCCATTACCCACTCGCTGACGTTTCCTGCCATATTATACAGACCGTAGTCATTTGGCTGGTATGCGTAAACAGGGGCGGTAACGTCTGCATTGTCATTTAGGCTTCCTGCTACACCCATATAATCACCTTTACCCCTCACGAAGTTGGCTACCAACTCGCCATAAAAACGACTGTTGTTGTCCCCTTCACGAACGTAGTGGCCATTCCAAGGATATACTTTTCTTTCAGTCACCAATTCTTGAAAAGAATTACCAACTAAACCATATGCGGCAAATTCCCACTCAGCTTCTGTTGGTAGGCGGTATCTGGGCAAGAGAATACCATCTTCCATACGGACATTTCTAAATTCTTGGTCAGGATCCAGATCAGAAAGCCCATCTACTCGCTTACCGCTTTCGTATTGACCCGCCAAATAGGCGTCTGTATCAAAGTGATCCTCATTTATTTGTTGTGGAAAGTGCTCAAATAAACCTTCGCGTATTAAGATCGCCTCATTTACTCGGTCAGATCTCCAGGCGCAAAAATCATTGGCTTGAAGCCAATTAATTCCCACTACCGGGTAGTCGTTATAAGAAGGGTGGCGAAGATAATACTCCACGTAGGGCTCGTTGTAAGCCAAACGAGATCTCCAAACCAATGTGTCGGGAAGAGCTTTTCTATAGATCTCTGGGTAATCAGCTCCGTATACTCGTCTCAACCAATAGAGATACTCTAACCAGTAAACATTTGTCACTTCCGTTTCATCCATGTAAAAAGAAGACACGGTCACTCTGCGCTGAATGTTGTTCCAATCTTTCATTACCATCTGCTCAGTAGCACCCATGGTAAATGTTCCTCCTTCGATAAGAATTAGACCCGGACCTGTTTCTTGCTCAGAGTAAAGGACTTTTTCAAAGCCGCCATTTTCAGGATCATTGTAATTCCAACCTGTGGCGCTTGAGCTTTCGTAGCTGCATGAAGAGGTAGAGACAATTACTCCACCCATTAAGGCTACTATTAAAAATTTTCCTGAAAAGACTTTCATGGGAATTATGGTTTCTAATGTGCAGGTATTCAAATTGAGACTGAAAAACTAAAAAGCGGGGCACTTTATTGCCCTGAACTTCTTTTTCTTGGGTCTACAGTTAAAGTTGAAAGCAAAAGAAATCTCGTGCGAACCAGCCGTCTCTGTAGTCAAACGACTCGTGGTAAGATCATAGCTGTAACCTGTTTTGAATTGATCTGTTTCAACTCCTAACAGGATAATAAATGAATCTTCGAATCTATACCACACCCCACCAATAAGGAGACCTTTTTGAATGTAAAGACCTAAATTGATTTGCTGGAAGTCATATTGCTGCTGGTAAAGAATGTTTGGGGAGATATACGTGTCCGTATTTCCTTTAATGTCTTTACCAAGTGGCAATTTGGCTCCTGCATGGACAGTATACCTTCGTTCTAGTGGTGCTTCTTGCACGATCAGTGATTCATTTGGTTCGAATAGGTGGTGTACGGCTACACCCCCAAAGAAGGTTTCACTAAAGATCACAAACCCAGTACTAAAATCAACATTATCTACTTTTCCACCTCGAGGAGTATCTTGGGTATCGTATATGAATCCACGTCTAGGGTCGATTTGGTCACCAAAAGTTAAGCTACCCCAATCAAGATTTCTTTGAAAGTAGCTCGCTTGGAATCCTGCTACCATGGAAATCTTATCGGTAAGGGCCAATTGATAAGAATAGATCCCATTTACCGAAAACTGGGTAAGGGTTCCTCTACCTGCATTGTCGCTCATGACATAAAGCCCTAAACCTCCGCTTACAGCATCTACGTATTGATCGTAAGAGACGCTGTTCGTCACAAAGCTCCCCGATAGCGCGGGCCATTGATTTCTATGATTGAAAACCACCCGAGGACAGGTGGCTGTGCCCGCCAAGGCAGGGTTCAAATAGAGAGGGTTCGCATAAAATTGCGTAAAAGTAGGGTCTTGAGCCTTCGCTTCGTGCGTCGAGAAGACGCCACAGAATATAAAGATCGCAAGTGTTACAAAGGTCAGTCTACGCACCATAAATGGGGGTAAAAATGCAGTTTTTTTCAAAGCTCCAAGTATACGAATTTTTTTATTCGCGGTTTTCCCGTTAATCATAAGTATGTGCAATAATTCGGAAGTGGCTGGCGTTTAGGCCATGTTTAAAGATAAAATTACTGCATTCTTACATTAATGTTACATCTATTGTGGTGTTATTTCACGCTAAGATTGTAATGTAAAAAAGAATCTCGCCATACTGATGAGTAAAAAACATGTTTTAGTGACACTTTTATTGGTGTCTTCATTTTGTCTAACGGCTCAAAAAAGTGAAGTTATTGAGCTGAATTGGCAATCTGTTCCAGTCAGTTTTGAGAGCGAAGAGGGTAGCATAAGTGTTCCCACCTTTGATGGAGCTGTTCATGATATAGAAAATGGATATTTACCAAGGACTCTTGTGAAGATTCCATTAAATAAAGGTCAACGGGTCACGTCTGTTTCGATTAATCAACTTGAAACAAAACGGAATCTTAAAGTGGAACGGAGTATTATTTCAAAGTCCAATCAAGAAGATAACCTAGCATGGAGAGTAAAGGATGAAAGAGGTGTCCCACAACTTATGGTTGAGTACGTTCCTTTTAGTGAGGCGGATGGGGCTCCGATTCAGAAATTTCAAATTCAGTATGCTGCAGCACAAGATTTCGGTCGACCTAAAACCAATGACTTTGCAAATAGCAGCGTCATGGCCACAGGTGAATGGTATAAAATTGGTGTTGTAGAGGATGGTGTTTACAGATTGACGTTAGCAGAACTAGAAGAGTTGGGTGTAGAAACTGATATTTTGAATCCGCAGTCTCTCAATATATTTGGCAACGGTTACGGTCAAATGCCTTACGATAACAGTATCGAAAGACCAGATGACCTGCTGCAAAATGCTATTTATATTGATGGAGAAGCGGATGAGGTATTTGACGAGGATGATTACATTCTTTTTTATGCCAAAGGTCCGCATAAATGGAATTATGATGTCGAATCAGGCCTTTTCGGTCATGAAAAACACGAGTACAGCGACACGTCCTACTATTTTATAGGAATCAATACAGGCATAGCGCCAAAGAGAATACAGAATCTATCATCTTCAGGGAGTTCCCCAACGGTAGAAATCGATTCCTTTAATGATTACGTCTTTCAAGAAGTAGATCGAGAAAATGTTTTGAAAAGTGGTAGAACTTGGTACGGAGAGAAGTTTGACGTACAAACAGTTTATACTTACAGTGGTGAGCGCTTTACTTTTCCGAATCTCATTGCAGATTCTCCGGTTACACTTCGAGCGTCTGTTATCTCTAGAAACACAGCGAGTTCATCAACCTTCCAATTGGGAGTCAATGGAGCAACTCAGATTACAAGCATCAGTTCTGTGGGTACAGGAGTTGTTTCAAGTTTTGCGAGAACGGGGAATCTTACCCTCATCACTAACACACCCTCATCAGCATTAAATATCAGCTTCTCGTATGATAAACGAGGTATCCCTTCCGCCTCAGGGTGGTTGGATTGGTTCAATGTAAATGTGAGAAGAGAGTTGACTATGGCTCGATCTCAAATGATATTTAGAGATGCCGCTACAGCAGGGTCAGGTCAGATTGGGAGGTTCAATGTTGGGAATGCAAATTCCATTCAGGAAATATGGGAAGTGACCAATCCGTCTGATGCCAGGAGAATTCAATACAATACGAGTGCAGGTATTGCCTCCTACACTTTGCCAATTGAAACCATTAGAGAGTTTGTTGCTTTTACCGGATCATCGTTTAAAGAGCCTGCACTTTTTGGATCTGTTGGAAATCAAAACCTTCATGCCCTAGGAAACGAGGGGTCTATTGATATGATCATAGTGAGTCCTTCTTTTTTAATGAGTCAGGCAGAGCAACTAGCCGAAATTCATCGAAATCATCCTGAAGACCCTTTGAGTGTAGAGGTAGTAGCTCTGAACAGGGTTTATAATGAGTTCTCGTCGGGAATGCGCGATGCCACTGCTATCAAATGGTTGATGAAGATGTTCTACGATAGAGCGGGTAGCGACAAAGATTTGGCTCCGAAGTACTTACTCTTATTTGGAGATGGATCTTACGATAATGTCAATTTCTCGACCAGCAATTCAAATTTGATTCCCACTTATCAATCACTAAATTCATTGAGTCCTACCAACTCTTTCGTTAGTGATGATTACTTTGGATTGCTTTCAGATGACGACGGAGAAGGGAATGCGGATTTAATGGACATAAGCGTGGGTCGCTTGGTGGTAAAAAACTCGGCCGAAGCGTCCTCTGTGGTAAATAAGATTCGTCGGTACATTGAGACTTCGTCTTCCGATTGTCTTAACTGCGGTGATGCAGATGGTTCTTTTGGTTCTTGGAGAAACGTGATAGCCTTGGTCGCTGATGACGAAGACCTGAACAACCACATGCAAAATTCAAGGACGATTAGTTCTCAGATTGAGTCGTACACGAAAGTTTTTAATATTGAGCGAATCTTTACTGATGCCTTCCAGCAAGTCGCCACTCCTGGTGGGGATAGATACCCCGATGTAAATAAAGCGATTGATAGGCGAGTTCGGAATGGAGCCTTTATCATTAACTATATCGGTCACGGCGGCGAAACAGGTTGGGCTCAAGAAAGAATATTAGACATTCCGACTATTCTCGAGTGGGACAATACCTTCCAGATGCCAATTTTTATGACCGCTACATGCGAGTTTACAAGATTTGATGATCCTGTAAGAACCTCTGCAGGCGAATACGTATTGTTAAATGCAGGTGGAGGTGGCGTGGCATTATTGACTACCACTCGCTTAGTTTATGCTGGGCCAAACTTCCAATTGAACACTGCTTTTTATGAGGCACTTTTCAATCGACCCGAAAATGAAACCTTAACTAGGTTGGGTGACGTTTATCGAGATACTAAGAATAGCGCCGCTTCTAGTTCGAGTAATCACCGTAATTTCAGTTTGATTGGCGACCCTGCGTTGCCAATGGCGATACCTAAATACGACGTTCTTGCTACTAGTATTACAGATACGCTTGGAAATCCAGTAGACACTTTAAAAGCTTTGGGTGTAGCAAGAGTGGCGGGGATGGTGACTAATACCGCAGGTCAAGTTAATTCAGGTTTTAACGGTTTAATCGAGGCAACGGTTTACGATCGGGTTAAGCAACGGAGCACCTTGAGCAATGACGGTGGGTCAGTTTTTATTTACCCCACCCAAGAAGATGTGGTATACAAAGGTTTGGCTGAAGTCAGCAATGGTGAGTTTGAATTTGACTTCGTCTTACCCAAGGATATTTCTTTTGCAGTCGATACAACAGCGCGAATAAGTTTTTACGCATACTCCCAAACGGAAGATGCAGCAGGATTTGAAGATGAACTAAGTATTGGAGATCGAGATGAAAATGCCATAAACGATGGTCAAGGTCCTGCTATCGATCTTTATATGAATGATGAAAATTTTGTTTTTGGCGGTTATACTGACAATGAGCCCATACTGCTGGCTAAGATTTTTGACTCCAATGGGGTCAATACAGTAGGTACGGGAATAGGACACGATATCAGCGCAGTTTTAGATGGTGATGTGGCCAATACTTTGGTTCTAAACGACTACTACAGTTCTGATTTGAGTACGTTCCAAAGAGGTTCCGTTAAATTCCCATTTGATGAATTGTCATCGGGAAACCACTCAATAGAATTAACCGTTTGGGATGTACACAACAATTCGAGTAAATCTAACATCGAATTCATTGTGGCTGAATCAGAAGGTTTAGCCATAGAAAGAGTCTTGAATTACCCCAATCCATTCACCACTCATACCGAGTTTTATTTCGAGCACAACCAGAGTTCTGAGTTTTTGAATGTGTTGATTGAAGTATTTACTATAACGGGGAAATTGGTAAAAACGATAAATACTGTATCCAATACCGAAGGATTTCGTAATGCACCTATTCCATGGGATGGCCGCGATGATTTTGGCGACCGTCTTGCTACAGGAACTTATGTTTATAAGGTCTCAGTTAAGAATCCCACAGGTGATACAGACATGAAATTTGAAAAACTCGTAATTCTCAATTAGTTCGATTGAGCTACTCATTTACCTATATTTGCATCCGCAAGATTTTGCACATGAAAAATAAGTTTCTTCTTTTAGTTATTACAGGTCTTACTGTTCTGTCTGTCAAGGCTCAAAACCCAGTAGATTGCGCTGGAGCTGTAAACGGGAGTGATTGCGATGAGCTTCGTGCCATTACTACTGCCGTTCCTTTTTTATTAATTGGCCCCGACTCTAGAAGTGGAGCAATGGGTGAGGCAGGAGTTGCACTATCTCCAGATGCCAATGCACAACATTGGAATGCATCAAAATTGGCTTTTGCCGAAGAAGAAATGGAGTTTTCTCTTTCTTACAGTCCTTGGTTGAGGCAACTTGTTGATGATATGAATCTGGCCTATCTCTCTGGTTATAAGAAAATCAGTAAGACTTCAGCCGTCGGGGCTAGTCTTCGCTACTTCACGCTAGGAGACATCATTTTTACTGACAACAATGGTACTGAAATTAGACCGTTCAGACCAGCTGAATTCGCGTTGGATGTGAGTTACTCTCTTCAGCTTTCAAGTAAATTCTCAGGGGGTATTACTGCACGCTGGATTAACTCTAATTTAACAGGTGGTGTAAATGTAGGTGGAGCTGATTCTAAAGCTGCCAATGCATTCGCTGTAGATCTTTCTGGATTTTACACAGATGATGAAATCTCTCTTGGCGACAAAGACGCAGCCCTCGCCTTCGGTATAGTGGTTTCAAATATTGGTAATAAGATTTCTTACACCAACACTGCC
>Ga0222668_1001240_pt1 | contig 12103 bp, 12 predicted proteins | sample AntAcemetagen728_FD_179823 | JGI IMG/M metagenome (GOLD analysis project Ga0222668, IMG submission 179823) | Saline water microbial communities from Ace Lake, Antarctica - #728 | ecosystem: Environmental > Aquatic > Non-marine Saline and Alkaline > Saline | place: Antarctica: Ace Lake... | reverse complement strand
GAGTGGTAAAAGTATTGTTCCCATGATTTCTGGTTTGGCTTGCGCTGTGCCTGCTATTATGGCGGCACGTACCATTGAAAATAGTCGCGAGCGTTTGATTACAATTCTGGTCACACCGCTCTTAACTTGCTCAGCTCGTATTCCTGTTTATGTCGTTGTAATTGCCTTAGTAGTTCCTGATGATGCCAAATTGTGGATCTTTAACGGACAAGGTGTGGCTTTAATGGCGCTGTATCTGTTGGGGGTGTTCATGACTTTTATTGTGGCATTTGTATTAAAGTCCTTGATGAAACCAACCTATAAGAGTTATCTCTTAATGGAAATGCCCGAATACCTTTTACCGAGTATCAAAAATGTCTTGATCAATGTGTGGTCCAATGTAAAATCATTTATTTGGAATGCAGGCAAAATAATTATCGCTACGGCAATTATACTTTTTGTATTGGCAACGAATGGGGGGGATGATTTTAAAGCGGCAGAAACCTATGTGGAAGTTAATTATCCAGCCGCGAGTGAGACTGAAAAGGATGTCCTCGTTTCATCTTACAAAATTGAAAACTCCTATTTGGGAAGTCTTGGAAAATCGATCGAACCAGTCATTAAACCCTTAGGCTATGATTGGAAAATCGGTATCGCATTAATTTCTTCGCTAGCCGCCCGCGAAGTTTTTGTAGGCACCATGTCAATCATTTATTCGATTGATTCTGAAGAAGAACTAACCATCCGAAATCGACTAAAAAAAGAAGTTAACCCCAACACAGGATTACCCGTCTTCGGCTTTGCAACGAGTATTTCGCTTCTACTTTTTTACGCTTTTTCACTGCAATGTATGAGTACGGTTGCCGTAACGTATAAGGAAACAAAATCCTTGAAATGGACGTCCATTCAATTCGGATACATGACTTTGTTGGCGTATTTCTCTGCCTTAATCGCTTATCAAATCCTCTCCTAATGCAGCTGCAAGAAATAATCGTTTTTTCCTTGTTTGGACTGGCAATTGTTTATTTTGCGTATCGTTTCTATGCTAAAAATCTCAAGAAAAAGGCGGTAAGTGATAAAGGATGTTCTGATGGAAATTGTGGGTGTTCTTAATAGTCTTTAGTCTTTAGTCAATAGTCTTTAGTGAATTGTCTTTTAGGCAAGATGCAAGAGGTAAAAGTTTTTTCTTAACCGCAAAGGCGCAAAGGACGCAAAGGTTTTTCTGAGTCAATAGTTTTTAGGCAAGAGGCAAAAGGCAAAAGTAACGCAAATCCCTCATTCCTTAAAATCAGCGAAAATCAGCTCAATCTGCGTATGCGCAGCATCAGTGTTCTATTTATTCTGAGTTATTAGTCATTAACCAAGGATGAGCGGGGTGATCTCGGCTCAGCCGAGACGATAACTATCGGGTCGAACCCCAAGATAGTAGCAAAGGTTAGCGGGGTTAGCGGGGTGAGCGGCGCCGAAGTAAGTCGAACCCCAAAATAGAAGGCAGAAGTCAACACTAATAAGGGAAGTACAGAAAGCAGTGAGTACTAAATTTACCTACTTCAGGGACATACATAAGACTAACCACTATCCCTTATCCACTCTCGGCTTAGCCGAGACTAATCACTAACCACCCGAATGGCAACCGTTCTTTTTTCCCAGTCTTCTTTCGCTTGGTCAGGATAGGCTTCTCCTTTCGCATCAATATTCAATTGACTAGCAGAAAAACCATTTGCGATTAGGTAATGTTGAACAGTGTTTACACGTCTTTTTGAGAGGGCTAAATTGTAAGCGTCACTTCCCTTTGGATCGGTAAATCCAGTTAAATAAATAGTGGTAATCGTTTTCTTTTTATTGAGGATGATTAATTGTGCCAAGGTTTCTTTTGCTTTTTCAGTCAATTCTGCCGAATCAAAATCAAAATAAACAGGTCGAATACTTGGGGCATGAATTACCTCTTGCTTATTTTTTTCTTGAACAATCGGAGTAAGGTCCTCATCAATCGGTACATTTTTTTCCTCAATAAGCGCTGGTTTTGCTTCTTCCACACTACAAGGACTGAAATTATCAAGCGCAAAACCAAATTCGAGACGCACATCATTTCGTATATTAACTTGTTGGATAGGACGAATTTCTATCAATGTAAATGGTTCTTCCGATTCAATTTTAAACGGTAAAATTCCGCCGTTATCACCCAATATACCCAAACCAAAGGTTTCGCCTTTTGCACGAATTTCGAGTGGGGATTTATTAATGGGGTTCGCAGGGAAATCAGATTTTTCTGCATAATAATAAATATCATAGGCCTCTATGGTGTTGGCATGTCCATCTACATCCAATAAATCAGCACTGCAACTAGTTGTACCACCTTCATAAAGTATAAAAATGGATGGAAGACTTGTTCCTTTAAGGACGGTCGAAATGAAGTAGCAACCCACACGATCACGATTGGACAACCTTGGGTCATTCGCATAGGGCAATGTATTCACTTGATTACTCCAACCGTTAGGGATGCGTTTGCCCTCGCAATCAGTATCAAATTCGGGCCCATAAAAACCACCATCCTTTGCGTCATAACCAACCTTTTGAAGTGATAAATGGGTCGTTTTTTTGAGGCTATTCCCAAAAAATATTTCAATCGTACACGTCGAGTTTGGAGCTGTTAATCTTCCAACGGGGTCTCCTGGAATTAGACCGGGTAAATTTTCAAAGTCGACCAATTGCCCGTAAGCAATTGAAATTGAAAGCAGGAATAAAAAGGTGGTGATATGTCTCATTTTCATCATTAATCAATATATTCTTTAAGGTCATCCAAAGTGGGGGGTGGGCCATCTACTGTTTTTTTAATATCTATGGCCAAGGTGCCGCAGATAGTTGGATAGGTGTTTACTTCCCAGTCTTGTCCCTTATTATTGCTCGCTACTTTTTCCAATTTATCATGAGAGAGATCAGAAAGTTGAGCGCCATCAATCACTTTTTGTAAATTTTTAAGTAGTTTTCCCGAATCGGTGTTTTCCGAAATGAAATAATAAAAGAGCTTACCATCCTCCACCATATAGGTAGATGGTGTGAAAATATTAACCGTATCATTGGTCTCCTGACTGACACCAATCATATGAACATAATAATCAATAGCTATGCCGTCATCTGGAGCGCCAGAAGAATAAATGATTTTGACATACTCTTCGTCGTGAAGCGCATTTTCGTCAAAAACAATTTCATCTGTGGATCGAAATGAATATTCCGAACAGGATGTCAAGGCCACGGCAAGAAAAATACTTACTATTATGTGTTTCATTTGAGTGTATCTAGTGGCGCCTTAAGTCGGTCTAACAAAGAGGAGTAGAATACCAATACCTAAAGCTAAACTGATGAGCATATTTAAGATTCCTAACATAAAAAATCCCGTTTGAAAAAGGCGTAACGTATCAATACTGTAAGTGGAAAAGGTAGAAAATCCTCCGCAAAATCCAATAATGATCAAATATTTAATCCATTCGTTTTGAAGCATTTTATCTTTAAGCAAAAATAACGTTAACCCCAGTATTAAACACGCTAAGGTATTTGCAATTAAGGTTCCAATCGGGAATTTTACATGATCAAAAACTTGAAGTGCAAATTTTCCAACAGCATACCGCGAAACGCTTCCAAAACCTCCTCCAATAAAGATTAAACTGACGATTGCAAGACTATTCATGAGTCGTATTTTATATTTTTAAGCGGCTTAAATTTAAGGCTTATCCAATAAACAAAACCGCCAATTACTATACCCAATAAACCACCGCATAAAAGGTCTAATGGATAATGAACACCTAAATAAATCCGCGTATAAGAAACAACGAAGGTCCACAAAAAGATAAAATACCACCAATTGGTATAGCGTCTAAAATGCAAGAATACAAAGAGTGACATAGCCATAGCATTCGTTGCGTGTGACGAAACAAAACCATAAAGTCCCCCCCGATATTCATTGCCATTTGGATCAATTACCGTGTGAACCAAACTTCCAATGTCTTCATTATGTGTCGGTCGAAACCGCTGAAAAACCTCCTTGAAAAATTCAACCGAAATACGATCTGCTATTAAAATGCAAAGTCCAATACCCCCCAATAAAACAAGTGTAAATCTCACCCCTCCTTTTCGATAAGCATAATAAGCAGCAAATGCAAAGACCGGAATCATGAACAATACCGAACTCAAATGCCACATGATAGGATCCAACCAATCGGCATGCAAACCGTTGAGGGCTAAAAATAAATCACGGTCAAGTTGCTCTACTCGTTCAATCATGGTTACGAAAGTAATGAAAATTGTTTGGGAATAGGCATAAGGCAAAACGCAATAGTGATTAGCAAGGATGAGCGGGGTGAGCGGCTCGTGCTGAGCGCCGCCGAAGTAAGTCGAACCCCAACAAACCTTGGACTTCGGCTCAGCCGAGATCAGCCCGCGGGCATTTTGCAATCATTCTTTCTGAGTCTTTAGTCAATAGTTTAGAGGTGATAGGCAGAAGTTTATAGGCGGGGTGAGCGGCTCGTGCTGAGCGCCGCCGAAGTAAGTCGAACCCCAAAAAACCTTGGACTTCGGCTCAGCCGAGATCAGTCTTCGGGTGTAAAGCATACCATCAAATCATCAACAACGGATTTTCATATGCCACCGCCGCTTTTTCATATTTCCCAATCAGCATAATGTCCCGAACTTTGTATCAACATTAAAAACAAAAGCTATGGACAGAAAAGGTTTTCTTAAAAAATCCCTCATTGCAACAGCAGCATCAGTTGCCGTTCCAACCATGCTCAATGCAAAAAATGTTAAACTAAAAGAATCCACCTATGACAAATTAATGGAGCAGGTTGGATTTAATCATTTACCTAATCAGGAGGATAAAACTATGAATACAGTAGTTCACAAAGCAACAACAAGAGGGCACGCCAATCATGGTTGGTTGGATTCGCACCATTCATTTAGCTTTGCAAATTACCACAATCCCGAGCGCATGCATTTTGGTGTGTTACGTGTATTAAATGACGATCAAGTAGCAGGAGGGAAAGGTTTTGGAACACATCCGCACGACAATATGGAAATTATCTCCATTCCGCTCGAGGGCGATTTGGAGCATAAAGACAGCATGGGAACAGTGGCAACCATTAAACATGGCGACTTGCAAGTGATGAGTGCAGGAACAGGAATTTTCCACAGCGAATACAATAAAAATCCAGATAAAGCAGTGAAATTTTTGCAAATCTGGGTTTTTCCTAATAAGAAAAATGTAGAACCGCGTTACGATCAAATCACCTTGAATGCGATCAAAAAAGACAATGAATTTTACCAAGTTTTGTCACCGAATAAAGACGATCAAGGCGTGTGGATTCATCAAGACGCGTGGTTTAGCATGGCCCATTTCGATCCGTCAAAATCAACAACTTATACCTTAAATAAAAAGGGCAACGGCGTTTACCTTTTTGTCCTCGAAGGTGAAATCGAAGTAAACGGACAACAATTAGAAAAACGCGACGGTTTTGGAATTTGGGATATTTCAAACCTAACACTTAAATCCCTAACAAACAGCAAGGTGCTCTTAATGGAAGTGCCCATGCAAATCAATTAATTAACCAATAAAAATTAAAACTATGAGTACTACAAAATGGGCAATTGACCCCACACACAGCGAAGTTACCTTTAAGGTAAAACACATGATGATTTCAAATGTAACCGGTCATTTTGCATCTTTTGATGCAACTGCGGAAACAACTGAAGACGACTTTTCTAAAGCGGCAATTAGCGTGGCTATCGATACCGATTCGATCAATACTAAAAATGAAGATCGCGATAAGCACCTAAAATCTGCTGATTTTTTCAATGCGGAAGAGTTTCCTAAAATGACTTTTAAATCAACAGGATTGAATGGGGATAAACTTACAGGTGAATTATCCATCCGCGACATCACAAAAGAGGTGGTTTTAAATGCCGATTTTAACGGAATTGCAGTTGATCCCTATGGGCAAACAAAAGCAGGGTTCGAATTGTCTGGCGAAATTAACCGTAAAGATTTTGGGCTAACATGGAGCGCCATTACAGAGGCAGGAAGTATCGTCGTTTCAGACAAAATTAAATTGCAAATCGAAGCACAATTTATTAAACAATAAACAATCCCGCTCCTAAGGATTAAGGTCTCAGCGCATCAGTTGAGGCCTTTTTTTATTTCTTTTTTGGCCGCCATTTCCCGTCTTCCGCTCTAGTTCACTCCTGCCACTTTGCTCAACTAAAGCCTGCAGCAGTTTCCGCCGGTCACTGCCACCTGCTAAGTTTCCCAAAAGTGCCATTTCGCAAAGCTGCCGCTCCACCCGCGGGCGAATAATTTTCTCCTTAACAACAACCTTTTTTACGAATCATAAATCCAACCCTCATGAATAAATCGTACTTTTAATAAAACAGGTCATGAAGCAACAAAAGACAACCCTCAAAATTATATTCCTTGCGGTATTCACCTTCATCTTATATGGTTTTGCGCAATTGCAACCAAAATCAACGGCGCAAACCTTAAAGACCGAAAAAGAGCAACTTTCTTATCTCGCATTAGGCGACTCTTATACCATTGGCGAATCCGTAGCTGAAAATAAACGTTGGCCGGTGCAATTAGCTGCCGTCCTTAATGCCAATAAATTAGTCGTGCAAAAACCCGAAATTATTGCAAAAACAGGTTGGCGAACGGATCAAGTTTTAAGCGCAGCAAGACATCAATTAGGGTCAAAAACGTTTGATATTGTATCCCTTCTCATAGGTGTAAATAATGAATTTCAGGGCAAATCTTTAACTTCCTTTGAAACCGAATTTGAAACCTGCTTATCCTATGCCATTCAAAAGTGCGATAATGGTAAAAAAGGGGTTTTTGTGCTTTCCATTCCCGATTATGGCTACACACCCTTTGGTGAATACAATCAATCCAAAATTTCTAAAAGAATTCAAGAATACAATCAGGTTTGTAAAACAATTTCAGCCAAATTAGGCGTAACCTATTATGACATTACACCAATTTCACAGCGTGGTCTAAAGGAACCGATTTTGGTAGCTTCCGACGGTTTGCATCCTTCTGGTGAGCAATACAGACGTTGGATCGAAACATATTCCGAAGCACTTTTTTTGCAGTGTGCTCAAGTACAATTGCATGAAATAGTTCAATTGACAACTGAATAAATCAAAACGATCGCTCTAAAAAAATCAATCAAGAAATTAAAATCCCCCCCCCAAACTTCATCCCTTAAAGTGATAATCCTCACCTTTCGTTAAACATCCATTTGCGACATTTGAAGAACTAAACGAAAAGGTTATGAAAAAAAATATGGGATCTATCGATCGAATTGTTCGAATACTCATTGCATTAGTTATTGCTATTCTTTTCTTCATGGAAATTATTCCAGGAACATTAGGGATCGTTCTATTAATTTTGGCAGGTGTCTTCTTAATTACAAGTTTTGTTAGGGTTTGTCCGCTTTACATGCCTTTTGGAATTAATACCTGTGCAAAAAAAGATAAATAAGAATTCCAAAAACGAGATTTAAGTCGTTTCGATTTTAGTATTAAATAATAATGGTCATACAATACGTGTGACCATTTTTTTGTTAATTTGGCATCAACTTTAAATCGATCTCACATGCTTAAAAATAACTTCTTAAGTGCAACATTTTTACTTATTGGTTTCCTACTTCCAATTGCTGGCTTTTCGGCTAAATACACGAGCGTTGAAGGCAAAATGTCAATCAAATTAGAGGGCGAATATAAGGTGACAGAGGAAGCTAATGATTATGGTAAAACAGTTAAGGTAAATGGTGAATTTGAATCGTACACCTATTTTGTTGCCTATACATTGCATAATGCGACCATCACCGATCATTACAATTTAGCAAAAACAGGGTTGGATGCTTTTGTAGAGGCCTTAAATGGGACGATCCTAAAACAAGCCGACTGGTATGTTAAAAAACACCGCGGGGTAAGGGGCATGATTAATATGAGTGAATACGGTCAACAGGTTGATTATGCTTGCGTCTTAGCGGGCGATATTCAGTACCAAATTGCAATCATAGGTGCGCCTGCGGATTGGGTACAAAAAAGAGTAGATGCCATTTTCAAATCCTTTAAAATCTCAAAATAGTTTTGTTCACATTCTCCTCTCTTAAAAGACCTTTTTTATTCGTTTTTGCTGTATTTCTATTGCTGCAATTGTCAGCATGCGGTTCTCCTGAAGAAAATTCGCCTCCAAAAGTGAGCAATGAGCTTGATACGCATGAACAGGATCCTATTTCTTACGAAATGATCTCTTTCTTCAAAGATCTTGAATCAAAGTCAGATCTCGAAGTGATGGGTATAAAAGGACATGTTGTATCCATGACCGAATTAGACGTGCTCAAACAGCGAGAAACAACCTCTAATTTTGACGAATTGGGCAATCTAACAAATCAAACCACCCTGTTTAATAATGGAAGAACCTATACTGAAAAAGATGGTGAAACCGAAGCATGGGAATTTGATGATCAGGGTTTGCCCTTGAGTTGTAAAGTCTACTATCTCGGTGAATTGGCGCATAGCTATACCTATTCTTACGATTTTTTAGCACGCAAAAAGACAACATCTTATTTTGCGAGCGATCAATCTTTTTTATCGAAAACGGTTAAGGCCTATGATTCAATCGGCAATCTAACCTCGTCAATCGAAGAAAATATAATGGGTTCTCGCACGCGTGAAGTCGTTGAATACAACGATCAAAATTTAAAGGTTATTGAATTAAGGATTGATGATAATCAGGGTGATACTTTAGTTCAATTGACTTATGCCTATGAATATGATGCTGAGCAAAATTGGATAAAACGTGTCGTGATTTCATCCTCAGATACCGCTACTTTTTTGAGAACCTATCGCTATAAATAGGTGTTGCCCACTACTTTTTTAACTATCTTCGACGTCTAAATAAAACGTTTGAACAACGAGTCAATTGAAAGCTATTCTCCTCATAACACCGCCCTTTACGCAACTGAATACACCGTATCCGGCAACGGCCTATTTAAAGGGTTTTTTAAAAACAATCGGGCAGGATGCTTTTCAAATGGACTTGGGAATTGAGGTTATTCTCGCCCTTTTCTCGAAGAAAGAAATGCAATCCGTTTTTGAATATGCGGCGGAGCAGGATACCATTCAAACTGAAAATGCACAACGTATTTATGCACTTCGCAATAATTACTTGACGATATTAGATGAGGTCCTTCTTTTTTTGCAAGGTCACAATCAAACCTTCGCTCGCCAAATTTGCACCGATCATTTTCTCCCGCAAGCCAGTCGGTTTAACCAATTGGATGACCTTGAATGGGCTTTTGGAACAATGGGCATGCAAGACAAAGCAAAACATCTCGCAACGCTTTTTTTGGAAGATCTTTCTGACTTCATTATTGAATGTATCGATCCTCATTTTGGGTTCAGCCGTTATGCCGAAAAATTGGGGCAAAGTGCCAATTCATTTGATGAGTTGTATACCGAATTGAATGATGAGCCAACTTATATTGATTCACTGACCATTCGAATCTTAGCGTCTAAATTGGACGAATTACAACCTAAATTGGTCTGTTTTTCAGTTCCCTTTCCCGGTAATTTATACAGCGCATTTCGTTGTTCAAAATATATAAAGGCCAACTACCCATCCATTAAAATTGCAATGGGTGGAGGTTTTCCAAATACTGAATTGCGTGAAGTCAATGATCCACGGGTATTTGAATTTGTCGATTTTATCACCTTGGATGATGGCGAATTACCGATTGAATTGGTCATAACAAATGTCTTGCATCCAAGGGCGGAAAATCCTTCTTATCAAGAATTTAAACGAACCTTTTTCTGCGAAAATGGCAAAGTGGTTTATCAGAACAATTCGGCCCGCAGTGATTATAAACAAAGTGAGGTTGGAACCCCCGATTATGCAGATTTAAAATTGGATCGCTATGTGTCAGTCATTGAAATTGCGAACCCAATGCACAGCTTGTGGAGTGATGGGCGGTGGAATAAACTCACCATGGCACACGGTTGCTATTGGGGTAAATGTACCTTTTGCGATATTTCTTTAGATTACATCAAAATTTATGAGCCCATTGCGGCAAAAATACTGGTCGATCGGGTAGAGGAGCTGATCGCACAAACCGGGGAAACAGGTTTCCATTTTGTGGATGAAGCTGCTCCACCATCTTTGATGAAAGCATTTGCTTTAGAAGTACTGAAAAGGCAGCTTACCATTACATGGTGGACCAACATTCGGTTCGAAAAAAACTTTACAGCTGATCTTTGCCACTTATTAAAAGCTTCGGGTTGTATTGCTGTTTCGGGTGGTTTAGAGGTTGCTTCGGATCGCTTGTTGCAACTGATTGATAAAGGCGTGAGTGTGGAGCAAGTGGCGCAAGTCACTCGCAATTTCACCGAAGCCGAAATTATGGTGCATGCCTACCTCATGTATGGTTATCCAACCCAAACCATTCAAGAAACAGTAGATAGTTTGGAAATGGTGAGGCAATTATTTGAAATTGGAATTATTCAGTCTGGATTTTGGCACCAATTTGCTTTAACGGCGCACAGTCCAATTGGATTAGATCCTGAGGCGTATGGCATTGTTCCAGATTTGCAACCGATCCACTTTGCCAATAACGATATTGATTTTAAAGACAAGACAGGAATTGATCACAGCAAATTTAGCTTTGGGTTAAAAAAATCCTTGTTTAATTATATGCACGGAATAGGATTTGAGTTGCCGCTTCACGAATGGTTTGATTTTAAAATTCCGCGCACGACAATTCGTAAAAATTACATTGAAAATACGCTACAAAACGAGATCTATTTTACAGCCAAATCAACGCATAAAATAATTTGGTTAGGATCGGAGCCAAGCGTTGAACATACTTCAAAATCAAAAAAAGGACAAACTTGGGAGATGATGAAATTAACCTTTCATTTGCCAACAGACCTGCTCAGCATCAATTTAGACAAGGAGAAGGGAGAATGGTTCGTAAAAGAATTAGAGAAACTGAAACCAAGTGCCAAAAAGCTACTTACCTTTGCGCAATTAAAAGAAGGCTACGAAGCAAATTTTGATGATTTTGAACTGTTTTGGTATTCGAAACCGATCAATCAATTGAAAGAAAACGGACTTTTAGCAATTTAGACGAGTAAGATGGAATTAGCAAAATTAGGATATACACAGAAGTGGATCGATTATAAATTTTTGACTCAAAAAGCCTTTAAAGAACAATTGGCCGAATTTGAATTAGCCGAATATGAGTCGGGCGAATTATTGCGATTTGATACCTTTATGGTTTGGATTGAAAAGAAGAAGAAATTCACACAAGTTCAGATCGATCAATTATTGGAATTGGCCAAAGAAGATGAGGATGAAATTATGGCAGGCTCGGTAATACGAGAACTTTTTTCTTCACCATTTTTAACAGCTGGGCAATTCGGGTACCTCTGTACAATTTTGCCTTCGTTTGGAGACTGGACAACCAAAATGATTAAGCGCGAGGTTCTTAATCGTCGTATCGAAAATGAACCGATTACGTCAGATGTTTATCACGAAGCCTTGGACTATAAACAAGAATTTGACGATAATCGACCTTTAATCAATATCATTCGCAAAACGGATAACCAAGAAATTTTGGCCGATTTTGAAGAGAATGGCTGTGGAAAACGCGTCCGCACCATGGCGCAAAAACGGCTGAATCAATTGAAAAGATTAGGGTAGCTTTCCTCTTTTTATGATGATTTGATGATTTGATTGCTTTACACCCGCGGACTCAGCCGAGACGAAGTCCAAGGTTTGTTGGGGTTCGACTACGCTCACCCCGCCTATAAACTTCTGCCTTCTGCCTATTACCTTAAAAACTAATGACTAAAGACTCAGAAAGAAGGATTGCTGTACACCCGCGGACTGAGCCGAGACGAAGTCTAAGGTTGCCAAAAAAAAAACTACTCAGAAAATTTCTTTGCGTCCTTTGCGCCTCCTATGTTTACAATTCCAAATATAATTGATTTTAGTTTTCATAAATTAGGAGTAATTAAGTGAAAAAGAATGAGAGTGCGTTTGCGCCTAAATAGTTCTCAGAAACATATTCTCGCA
>Ga0222668_1001236_pt1 | contig 12122 bp, 14 predicted proteins | sample AntAcemetagen728_FD_179823 | JGI IMG/M metagenome (GOLD analysis project Ga0222668, IMG submission 179823) | Saline water microbial communities from Ace Lake, Antarctica - #728 | ecosystem: Environmental > Aquatic > Non-marine Saline and Alkaline > Saline | place: Antarctica: Ace Lake... | reverse complement strand
GTCGCTCTTTTTTTGTTTAAATCCTAACATCTTTTTTTGTTAAGATTTAGCTAATTTTTTCACGCAGATTCTAAAACAACATACATTTGATCCATGCAAAATTCCGTTTGGAAAATAACCACTTGGGTGTGGATGTTGGTCTATATTACGTTGACAAGTGTCGGCAGTAATGGTGCCTTTGCAAATGGACCTGAGCTTAAAATTGAGAAGCAAAACGAAGCGCGTTTTACGAGCAGTCTAAATCCTGCCAATCTCACCATTCAACCAATTGCTGGAGAATTCCTTATCGGTCAATTGAATACAGATCAATCAACCGATAAAGGTTATTATCATACATTCATAGGCATCCCAATCACTCAAGCTATTCCGTTTAATTCGGTATCGCTTTTTATCGATTTTCAAGCGATCGAATGTGCGTTCGCAGGTCTCGATCACGTCTTTCCATTTCATTATTTTTGGTGAAAATTTTACTGATTTTTAAACCCAATAAACAGTCATAAATTTTCAATAAAATCAAGGGATAATAGGATCCCAACTAAAAATAATAAAATGAGTACATTAATCGTAGCAGCTATTCTTATGGCTGTCATTATCATACCTTTCCTTCTCATGAGAAGTGGAATTAAAAAACACGAAAAAGAACTGTATGCCGAATTAACTGATTTGGCACAAAAGAACAATACCGAAATCGGTCAATATGACGTCCTAAAGGATATTGCGGTTGCGACGGATAAGTCGGTAATGAAACTGCTTTTCATTCATAAAAACGAGCATCTCGCAACAACGCAAACTATCGATCTGAATGTGTTTACCACGTGCCAACTTGAAAAGGGCGTTAAAGTAATTCACTCAGAAAGTGGGGATCGAACAATTATCGAAAAAATTAGTCTACTCTTTAAATCAGTGGACCGCAAAAATGCACCAATCACCTTGGAATTGTTTAATACGGATTACGACAGTTTGACGCTTGCAGGTGAATTACAATTGGCTGAAAAATGGGCTGCCTTAGTTAATAATAGGGCATAAGCATAAGAAATCTAAACAATGGACCTTCGGTTTAAAAACAGAAGGTTCTTTGTTTTTCCTTATCTTTATCAACGATCTAAGATAGATCAAACGAAATTAAAGATATCAACGTGAAAATTACACTGGTTACAATTTTATTTTTAATCGTTTTGACCAGCGGTGCATACATACTAATGGGAGTCAATTTGCAGGAAAACAAAACGCCCTTTCGGCTAGAAAAAATGCAAGTGATGCGTCTCAATTTGAAGATCACTATTCCCCCAACTATGTTTCCGAAAAAAACAGTTGTTGAACTAACGCCAAGTCTTTTCGGATATCAATTTAAATCCTTTGCTTTACAGGGTGTAAAAGCCTATGGAAATGCACAAACAATAGACGAAACAGCGGGTGCTACATTGATCTATTCCGATTACGTCCCATTTGAATCCTTTATGCGAGATAGAGAAGGGGATGGCTATCTTGTGATTACGCAGCGTTCAAAAAAAGGAAATGTACGACAAACCTCTCTCACCTTAAAGCGCAATGAAGACGTGTATTATTATTTGGATGCGCGCCAATCGACGTATTTTATTATGAATATGGATTATGTATTTGAAGAGTTATAGACCTATGAAAAAAAGAACCACTTAACCGAGAAGGATATGCCGTTATTCGTCCTTTTATTGTTCTTTTTTGGGATACTTGCAGCACTTGATTTTATCTACTATTTCATCAAGCATAAACGCTACTTTAAGAGTTTTGCCTACGTAAATGAATTTGTACTGGTGCTGCTTTATCCATGGCTTTATTTACTCATTCAAGATATAGGAACGGAGAATGATTGTTGTGCAACAAGTGCCGTCTTTTCACCCGAACATAGACTGAGCGCCTATTTTTTCATTATTCTTTGTACCCTCACTTTTTTTTACGTTGCTTTCCGCGAAAGACTTGCTCCACCTCTAATTGAGGTTTTGGTCAATGCCCTCTTGCTTGCTGGTATCATCTTTAATATCGTTTTAGGGTATCATATTGATCTATTCTTTTTTCTTATCGGTAATCTTCCCATTATATTGCTGTTTCTTATTCGTTTAGCCGAAAATCAGCGAAAGGTTAAGGACTTGATTTTGAAAGAAGAATATAAGGCAAATGGAATGTTAAATCACTGGGCTGCGCTATTATTGGGAAGCCAAGCGCTCATCAAATACCCTATTTTGGTACTGCTTTGTTTGCCCATTCTTTTTCTTGCGGCATCCATTTTATTGCTCTTTGGTCAACAACCTGATTCGATTATCAGATCCTTTACCGACACGTATAAACACGGTTTATCTCAATTGGATTATGAGTGTGAAAATGTGATGTGTGGTGGACATTATCTCTGTTCGGTTGCGGCTAACGGCCATGTAAAAGCAGTAAAACCCGAGCGATTGGGGGTGCGAAATGGTGGAACGATTGTCTGTAATCGACAGCTCTTAATTTCAAATGCTTTTGAAGAATTAATCCAAATGAAATTACCAAAAGTGCATCATCTTATTCGCAAAAATTACAACCAAGTCGGTCGTTTTATACATAAATATTATGGCATTTTTGAACATAAATTTTTTGCTGATTTAATTTATTTTCTGATGAAACCCTTAGAATTCTTATTTTGGGTGATCTTATATGCGACCGAGCGCAATCCTGAAAATAGAATAGCGCAGCAATATTTATCGGTTGAGGATAGAAATCAGATTCGTTTTGAGCTAAAAAGAGACACTAAAAAGTAATAATTATGCCGATTGGACCAATTTTAATTATAGCCGCTTTTTTTCTCTTCCTAATAGGTATTGTCGTTTGGGCCATTCGTTATGGAAGAAGAAAAAATAAAGAAAAAAATCAACATTATCGTGATTTTGCATTACGCCTAAATTTAGCGTATAATGAGAAACCACATCTTTTTGTGAAACTTCCTGTATTGAGTGGGACTTTTCGAAATCACCCAATCGAACTCTATGAAAAGGTAAAAGGTTCGGGTAAAAACCAAACCTTTTATACGATTGTAGAACTTCAAGGAAGTTTGCATAATTTTCAATTTAGGATAGGTAAAGAACATTTCTTTAGTAAAATTGGAAAAAAATTTGGTTTTAAAGACATTGAATTTGATCAATTTGAACTGGATAAAAAATTCTTGTTTAAATCGAAAGACGAAGAACAATTCAGAGCACTCATGAATTATAAAATCTTACACGAACTAGAGGGAATTGCGGATCACTTAAAAGGTTCTATTGAACATATAGATGGCGTATTATCCTATACGCAGGTGGGTGTATTAAGTAAGCCTGAACAGTTTGATGGAATTGAAAAGGTGATCCATTTTATGGAACAATTGATGCGTAAATAAGAGGGATGCAAAGCAGGGGAATTTCATATCTATTTTGTTTACTGTTTTTCATCTTAACTTCATTTAACAGTCGTAAAGCGCTTGTAATAGATCTCGTTGGGCAAGCGAAACGGATCTTACCTGAGAATTGGTTTTTGGTACAAACGGATTCTAGTTTTACCGTCTATTTCTGCGAAACAGCCTTGGATTTACCCGTCACAAGTGAAGGTGTTTTTGTGCCAAATGAAGACCTTTATGGTGAACAGTTTTGGGGAGCACCTTGGCCTGATTCGGTTCATGTAGTAGAATTTGATTCTTCAAATGCATGGAAGAAAGGAACGAAATATAAAAAACCTGGCAGAGGATTTTTGCTCAATGCAATACTTAGAATTGATGTTTTAATTGGGAATCAATTTGATGATGAGAATTCTTTTTCGATCGATCATTTCCCAGTCGCGATAAAAAAATCCGTTCCTGTTACATCCACGATTCAATTTGAGGAAAACAGAAAGCCAAGGGATAGATATTACAGGGAAAATGGCTTAACCCTCCAGGCCGAGTATGAGCGATTAGTGCTTAACCTTAATTTCATGTTAGGTTTAAAACACTTAGATTAACGGTGAGTTTGATAACGCAGCGATAACTTTCTCTTGTCATAAATAACATACATTAAGTCGTAATTTTGAAGTTGAATAATTTAAAATGTATGGCTTTGCGTGGAACAGTATTAAAGAATGCGACAAAATACGCCTCTAAGATTGCAGGAGCGTTACCTCCAGAAGGAATCAAACAACAGGAGAAACAACTTAAAAAACTATTAAATAAGGCAAAGTCGACAGAGTTTGGTAAAAAATATGGCTTTTCAAAAATTCTGAGAGCTGATGACATCATGGAAACGTATTCTAAAAATGTACCGATCTATGATTACGACATTATGTTTAATCAATTTTGGCATAAAACGCTGAGTGGTGTACCCAACGTGTCATGGCCAGGCAAGATTGAAAACTTCGCACTGACATCTGGCACAACAGGTTCTGCAAGCAAACGAATTCCTGTTTCTAAGCAAATGATTCAAACGATTAAGAAAGTGAGTTTGAAACAAATGTTAGGATTGTCTAAACTCAACCTGCCCAGTGATTTTTACGAAAAGCAAATTTTGTTTTTAGGTGGAAGCACAACCTTAGATCAAATCAATGATCAATTTGAAGGGGATTTGAGTGGAATAGTCACGGGAAAAGTACCAAACTGGATTGCTCCATTTTCAAAACCTGAAAAAGAGATTAGGGCACTGAAAGATTGGGGTGAAAAAATAAATGAAATTGTAAAAAAAGCGCCGGAATGGGATTTAGGCATCATCTGTGGCGTTCCGGCATGGATGCAAATCTTAATTGAACGGATTAATGATCATTATGGCTTAGATTCGATTCACCAAATCTGGCCAAACCTCAGAATATATGTGCACGGTGGTGTTAATTTTGATCCTTACATGACCAAGTTTAATGAACTGTTTCGTTCGCAAGTGGTGTATTTAAATACGTATTTGTGCTCGGAAGGTTTTTTTGCTTTTCAGCCAATCGATTCAGATGGATTGTATTTGTTGACCAAGTCTAATGTTTATTTCGAATTCATTCCATTTGATACCAATCATTTCAACCAGGATGGTGAAATAATAAAAGACGAGAGTTTAACACTTGATCAGGTTAAGTTGAATACCGATTATGCACTTGTTGTGAGTACCTGTGCAGGAGCATGGCGTTATCTTATTGGTGATACAATCCAATTCACGAATTTAGAAAGTCACCGCATAAAAATTACCGGTCGCACAAAACATTTTCTGAACTTATGTGGTGAGCATCTCTCCGTGGACAATATGACGGATGCATTGACGAAGGTTGCCTATCGCAATAAAATTGAGGTAAGAGAATTTGCAGTGATTGGTGGTCAAAATGAAGATGGGAATTTCAAACATGCTTGGTTTTTAGGGACGGATCATCCGGTGGAAGAGATCGAGCATATTACGGCCGAATTGGATTATGAATTGTCCATGTTAAATGCGGATTATTTAATTGAGCGTAATTTTGCCTTGGCAGAACTTGAACTAAAAATCGTTCCAACAAAGGTCTTCTACGACTTTATGAAAATCAAGAATAAGTATGGCGCACAACATAAATTTCCAAGAGTACTAAAGGCAAAAATGGCGGAGGATTGGTTGAGTTTTTTACTTCATATGGAGGACGAGAAATTGATGTCAATGTCAAGATACTCAAGTAAATCACCCGTAAAATTGAGCAAAACAAACGTTTTGTAAGGAAGAATAATCCTTTTATCGATTCTTTGAAACTATTTGTATGCTTTTCCGTATATTTGTCTAAACTTTTAAAACAAAAAAAATGAAAAAATTATTAATGATTGCCGCAGTAGCTTTATTGGCTGTTGCATGTAACAAAAATCAAGCTGCAGTTAAAAAATTAGACGGAACTTGGAATATTACTTCTCTATCTCAAACCGAGGATGGTGTTACATTTGAATTAATAGGAACGTTTATCGAGTCTGGAACAATGACTTTCGACGGTTGCAAATTAAAAGATGATGAATTCTGTAATATGTCAACCACAACGAAAACAGTTGCTGCTTTAGGAGGTATCACAACTACAGATGCTGCACTTTATAATGTTACAAATGATGGAACAACTCTTCAGTCAAAAGAAACTACTTCTTCTACAACTGTTGACCAAATTGAAATTGTTGAATTGACAAAATCAAATGGTGAGTTCAAACAAACTGATTCAGATGGTGCTGTTACTGTAATTAAAGTAGAAAAGCAATAAGCTATTTAATCAAATTTATCAACCCGTTTTGACACTGTCGAAACGGGTTTTTTTATGCCCTAAATTGAGGTTTGATTTGATTTGGAAATCAACTGTGCACGTTTTAATTTTAATTCTTTTATTCTTCTAAGTTTACCGGGGTTTCGCAAATTTATCGCAGAGGTAGTATAGTATTCGTGATGATTTTCCAGGTAGTTAATTTGAGCATCAATGCGTTCTAATTCCGTTATCTTTTTTCCATGAAGAACCATTTCATCAAAAAGTTTCTTTGCCGTCACATGGTAATCAATTCGCCCTAAATAATCGAGATCTGCATCCCGCATAATGGCCTCCATTTTATTTTGTGGTAAGGCATTGTAGGAAGTAGAAAGAATGATGGCTGAAATGTCAGCCATGTCATCCGCATTGTATCCGTAAACCGGTGCATAACGCTCAAAAATTTGCACACCAACTTCTTCGTTATCTTCATATTTATATAAGAAGCCCGAATCGTGAAAGATCGCTGCTGTGCGAAGCAAAAACACATCATGTGCATTCAACATTTCCAACGCTGCATACTTAATGATCGCCTTTTCAACGCTCAATGTGTGCTCAGCAGAGTGATACAGAAGATTTTCGGATAATTCCGCTTTAAGTTTTGTAAGGATGAAGTTTCGAAGCCCGTCGAAATCTGCCGTTTTCATACCAATCTTTTCTCTAAAATCGATACTAAATGTCCTTCCTTCTCCGTCTAAAGAATAGTCATTTTTGATTGTGTTGAGGTAAAACATATCCATTGTTCCACCATTTTTTACAGGAATTATGCCCCGCGCCTCACAATCAAAATAAGGCGCAATTTTTTCATAAAAAACAGCAGAAATGGTGATTTTATTTGGGGCTGAATTTTGTTCGCATCTAGCGGCCATATTAACGGTGTCTCCCCAGACATCAAAACTAAACTTATAGTCACCCACAACACCTGCCACTAAGTCTCCCGAGTGAATGCCAATACGCATTTCCCAATAATCACGGTTGAGTGCTTTATTGGTTTCAATTTCAGTGGCTACAAAATTACGCAATTCAATCGCCGCTAATGCTGTACGAATAGCAGGATAAGGATCGTCTTCTGTAACACCGCCAACAACCATATAGGCATCACCAATTGTTTTGATTTTTTCTAATTTGTATTTTTTTATAATGGAATCAAATTTTGTAAAATAAAAATCGAGTTTTCGAACGATTGTTTGTGCGTCTGTATCTTGCGTTTTTTGTGTAAACCCTACAAAATCAGTAAACATTACCGTACAGTTTGATCGCTTTTTCGGACTGGATTTACCAAAGGTTCGATATTCGTGTAAGATTTGCTGAGGAAGAATACTTTCAAGAAGTTGACTCACGCGCTCATGCTTAAAATACAGCTTTTTGTACACATTGGTTTTGGCCTGCACTAAATTTTTTACGTAAGGCTTCATTAGATAATCTACAGCCATGTGAATGTCATTGCTACCCACATTTTCGTATACAATTTCACGCTGATGAGACGAGATGATTAAGGTGGTGTTTTTACCAACGTTTTTTGCCTGAATGGTTGCAATGAAATCGGAGGGAACACAAGCTGGAAAGTCGAGATTGCAAAAAATAATAACGAATTTATTATCTGTAATTTGTTGATAGGACTCCTCTATAGTTGTTGCTACAAAGACATTGTGCCCCGGACTTTTGAGCATTGCTAAGAGAGATGATCGCTCTTGCACGTCACTTTCAATCACAAGAATATTTATAATTCGATCAAACATATCACCTTTAGTAAAGATAGGGATTAATATTTAAATTTTAGTAGCAAAGGTTAATCCTAAAAAGAGATTCGATTTATACCTTGAAATTAAGTTGGATTTTTAAGGATGACAAGATGAGTCTTTGTGATTCTAAACCATAACTATTGGCTAATCAATCACCTATAGAAACAGTCTATTGCTTACGCCTAAATTTCCTTGGTAAGTATTGATTTTACTGATAAAGTCATCAAGATTAACACTCAAAAAAACTAGGTATTTGGATCTAAAATACGTAAATTTGCACCTTTAAATAAAACAAATAATTATGTCAATAGTAGGAACAAAATTTCCAAATATCGCGGTAAACGCAATGAATGAAATGGGTGATACATTTCAGTTAAATGTATTAGAAGAAGCTGTAAAAAATAAGAAGAAAGTACTTTTATTTTGGTACCCAAAAGATTTCACTTTTGTTTGCCCAACAGAGTTACACGCTTTTCAAGCAGCCCTTCCTGAATTTGAAAAAAGAAATACAATTGTAATCGGTGCTTCTGTCGATACAGCTGAGGTTCATTTTGCATGGTTAAATACGCCAAAAGATCAAGGCGGAATCGAAGGTGTGACTTACCCACTTTTAGCAGATACAAATCGTAATTTATCTTATGCTTTGGATATCCTTGATGGAACAGAAGTATATGATGACGATTCTGATGAGTACATGATTGAAGGCGATAATGTAACCTATCGTGCGACATACATCATTGATGAAGAAGGTGTTGTTTTCCACGAAGGAGTGAATCATATGCCAATTGGACGTAATGTAAATGAATACCTACGACTAATTGATGCAATCACGCATTTACAAGTAAATGGTGAAGTTTGTCCAGCGAATTGGGAAGAAGGAAAAGAAGCAATGAATGCTAATCGTGAAGGCGTTGCTGAATATTTAGCTGCTCATTAATAAACGCTGAATTATGGTAAACGAAATCACAGAAGATAATTTAGCAAGCATTGTAGCGGATAATAATACGGTGTTTGTGCAGTTTTCAGCAGGTTGGTGTGGCAATTGTCGCATCATGAAACCGAAGTTTAAAGTCATGTCAAATGAGCATGAAGAGGCTCTTTTCTTGATTGTTGATGCTGAAAAATTTCCTGAATCTCGCAAATTAGCGAACGTTGATAATTTACCAACTTTTGCGGCGTTTAAACATGGTCAGTTAGCAGGGCAGGTGCAAACCAATAAAGTTGATGTACTTAAAACTTTTATAGATGAGACTTCCGCTAATTAAAAAAATAGGTGAATTTATCGCAGAAAAGGACATGGATTATGTGCTGGAAACGATCGAAACACTTGAAATGCTATCTGAAATTCCTTCTCTAAAGGATGAAGAATTAGACGTAATTGGCGAATTAATTTCTAATCTTTATGGAGCTGTTGAGGTACAAAAAGCAATTGATGCCGGAACACCTCAAAAAGATGCGCTAAATGATTTTATGAAACGTGTTGTCGGAAGTATCGATAAAGCATAAAGCGAGTATTAAATTATTGAAAGGGCAATTCTGATTTCATTGGAATTGCCCTTTTTTTTGTATCAAAGAGGACTTTTAGACCAGAAATCTCGACTAATTTAGCCTCTTTCATTCAGCTAAATTTGCAGCATTTTTTTGCTTAAATCTCCCAAATTTCCTCACGTAAAACCCATCCTGAATGACCTTTGAAGTCGATTTCAATCCAGTCTGAATTGGTGCGTAAAAGTTGAATTTTAGCGCCCTCTTTTAAGGAGAAGTTCGTTGTGGATGTTACGGATGGCTCAGCCAAAATATTCGCAGAGTTAACGATAATTATTCCATTTGATTGGTTCGTGAGATGACTGGTATTTAGCGTTGACAAAATAAAACCACCCACAAGTAAAGTGAGGGTGAGTAAACTCAAACTCAAGGTGATATTTTTCATTTTTTGCTTTTTTGTGGTGAAGAAAAAATAACAGACAATCGAAAAAGTAAAGGCCATACTCAGTGTAAAATAGGGCCAGAAATTGATGGAGATACCATAAATATTTGCTTTTAGCCAATTTGAAATTCCCCCAGATTCAACATTTAGCTCCGCTTTTGTCTGTTGGTTTACCAAATCAAGATTATAGTGGGTGTTTTCATGCGAAGGATCGATCTCTAGCGCCCGTTCGTAGGCCCATACGGCTTTACCCCATTCGTTTAGGCGGTAATATGTATTTCCTAAATTATAGTAGAGATCCACGGATCGTATTTCATCCGCTACTAACTGATTGTAGCTGCTGAGGGCATTTTTATAATCACCTGCTGCATACGCTTCATTTCCAAGGGTAAACGTACTATCTTGACCAAACCCAATGGCAACACTAAAGAAAAGCACGAAAAAGAAGCTAAGTTTCATGTTAAATTGTTTTGTCTAAGGTGATAATTAATTCTTCGGTTTTATTCACAGTTTGAACCAAGTTTTCGTGGGCTATTGGCGCATATTGCCCCATTTCGATTGTATCCCAAATTGAAGAGAATTGTTGTTGAATGCCGTCGGCTACGTTTAACTGCGCTAATCGTTGCTCGATTGATCGCTTCGAAAGTTCGGACAATCCAACATTAAACTTGTTTCGGAAAAATGTATTGAGTATCGTTTGCAGTCCTTTTAGCGCTTTTGCGTTTTCGCCTGCATCCGCAAACGCTCTTACATGTTTAAAGGCTAACTGGGCCTGCCTAATTTCATTTTTTTGCTGAATCTTTATGCGGTCATCCTCCGAAATATTTTCTTTTCTGCGTTTAATAAGAATCAAGAAAAAACTTAAAAGTATCGGACTGACAAGTAATGTTCCAAATTTCCATGAACCAAAAAGTAAATCTTCGTCCTTAAAAAAAGATGGATCGGATTCTTCAATGTAGCGAATATCGTTTACCGCTATCTCTGAATCTACCTTGTCAGATGTGATCTCAATTCCATTTTTATTCTCTACTTTTAGTTTAAAGCTGCTTGTGGAAATACGTTCCATTTTCTTTTTGGCGAGATTGAAGTAAGAAAAGGAGCATGCAGGAATTTCGTATTTCCCGGGACGGTTGGGAATGATGACATAGTTATACGTGACTTCGCCTGTCATTCCATTTCGGCTAATTTTTGTATTTTCTTCAATTTTAGGAGAAAAAATGTTGAATTCAGCTGGAATTTTTAAATCTAATTCTCCAAGTGCGTCAAAGTTTCCCGTACCAGAAATGGTTATCTTGATATCAACTGCATCTGTTATATCTGCAACCTCTTTACTAATTGTGCCGGACACCGTAAAGTCACCAACTAGTCCATTAAAATCACTTGTCGTTCCTAATGGTAATTCTTTCACTTCTATTTCAAGCGAATTGGAATAGGTTTCTTTCGAAAAACGATTGAAGATGTTTCCATTTTGAAATCCCAAAACGGCATAATAGGGTTCAAGTCGCACTGTTCCACTGCGCTGCGCATAACATACTTCTTCAAGTAATTCAATTGTATAATAAAGAACGCCATTAATTTGTTCCCTTCCTGTCTGAAAGGTTTGACGATCAGGATTAAGGTCTTCACGATAAATTCCAACAGCATTACCTAGGTCAACACCATCTAATGATTCGGGACGATTGCGTGCATAATATTTTAAACTCACGACAAAAGGCTCTCCTTCATAAACGACGGATTTATTAGATGTAAGTTCCATAAAATAATTTTTGTCAACTGGCGCGACAATCCCTTCTTTGACTTCAATTTCAAGTGGTAAGGAACTGATTATTTTACCATCACAATTCATGGTTACACCAGGAATGGTATAGGTGCCAATTTTGGGTCCTCGCAGCTGATAGGTCCATTTTATTTCAATCATTTGTTGTCGAGAACCGTTCACGATAACGGTGGAAGAGGATTGCTGTGAAAAAGGGCCCGCAACGACAGTTAATTCTCCAAAATCAGGAGAGTTTACAGGGCAATCTTTTGAATCTACAATAATCTCAAAATTGAAAATCTCGCCCAATCCAACCTCAGATGAACTGACGTAGGATTGAATTGTATTTTGCCCGGACAAGAATCCTGCAAACGAAAACAATGCGATTAAAACGAGTAGTTTTTTCATAGTTGGTTACCAATCAATTTTACCTGATGTGCCTGTTCCGATTTCCTTTTCTTTATCCAATTGT
>Ga0222668_1001227_pt1 | contig 12200 bp, 16 predicted proteins | sample AntAcemetagen728_FD_179823 | JGI IMG/M metagenome (GOLD analysis project Ga0222668, IMG submission 179823) | Saline water microbial communities from Ace Lake, Antarctica - #728 | ecosystem: Environmental > Aquatic > Non-marine Saline and Alkaline > Saline | place: Antarctica: Ace Lake... | reverse complement strand
ACCTCTCCCATCGCGAGCAAGAAGTGTTGGAATGCCTCTACACGGGCTCCAGCACCAAAGAAATAGCCGAGGCCCTATTCATCTCCCACCACACGGTAGACAGCCACCGCAAAAACCTGATCCATAAGTTTGAAGCCAAGAACAGCATCCACTTGATTTATTTGGCGCTGCAGAAGGGGTTTTTGAAAGTGTGATGTTTTTTGGCTGCTGGCTTTTAGCTGCTAGCTTTTAGCCAAGAGCACTGCCCGTAATTCATTCAATTACAATAGGTAAAGGATTCATTTTCACCAAAAGACAGTGCTTATCCTTTTCATTCTGCGATATTCGTCCTGACTCTTAAACAACCAAAAAATGAAAGATCAATCGCTGCGCGCCGTCAACACCAACCTCTCCTACTTTACCCTTAGAAAAATGATAGGGTGGCTCGGGCTCCTCCTCCCTTGGGCCGTTTGGATTATCGCTAGAACCAACGAAGGTTCCATCAGCGATTATTACTACACCAGCGCTGGCGTATTATTTACCAGCGTATTGAGCTTGGTAGGCGCCTTCCTGATCTCCTACCGTGGCTACGCCAAGAAGGATGAAAGGGTAAGCGACAACGTGCTCACCTGGATTGGCGGCATCCTTATTCTGATCGTCGCCGCGGTACCCACACCCTATTTAGGAACGGCGGGCTGCCCCACTCCCATCTGTTTTGAGTGTGAAATCTGGGGATGGGTTCATTTCGCGGCAGCGGCTTTGTTTTTCGTGACCATGGGCTACTTATCAGCTTTCCATTTCCCCAAGGGTAAGGAGCCTTTTTCAGCTCAGAAAAAAAGAAGGAATTACATCTATAAATTCTGCGGTTACGGCATGTGGGTGGTGTTGATTTTGACCGGTGTTTTAATCCTCCTGGAAGAACAGATCCCCATCGCACGATTGGTCTTTTGGTCAGAGGTCGTGCTGCTCGTTCTATTTGGGACTACCTGGTTGGTAAAAGGAAAGGGGCTGGTCGATTTAAGAATCCAGCACGAGGAAGGATAGCTATTATACTTTTAATGGGGGTTCACAAGAATGAGGGAAGTATACAAGAGCGATCTCTGGCTGATCTCCTTTCACTTTCCAAGCGCGAACAAGAATTCTTGGAATGTTTGTACACGGGCTCCAGCCGCAAAGGTGGTAGAAGAGCAATTCAGTTCTAACAACACGGTAGCTGGCCACTCAGCAGAGCCCAGTTCAGCTTCGACTTTTACACGGCAAAAGTCTTCCCCATTTCTTTACTCCCAACCTGTCCTATTTGTGAGAAAGTTTAAAAGGTATCTCCGCACAGCAAGTGTATCTTCGCAACTATTCAATTCCAAAAAGAACCATGAAGCGCATCTTGTTATTTTTACTGGTCGCAGTTACGTCTATCCATTGCAATAAGGATGAAGATGAAAACCAATCTGAAATTGACGATGAGATTATTCTCAAATACATTGCCGACAATGAGTTGGATGCCATAAATATAGGTCTCGGACTCTATTTTGTAGATGAAGAGACGGGTACTGGCGAAAACCCCAACCCATCGTCTACGGTGAGGGTGGCCTATAGCGGATATTTTACCGACGGACAGGTTTTTGACGAAAGCAATTCAGATGGAATCACCTTCGGCCTCAATCAAGTCATTCAAGGCTGGACCATGGGCATTCCTTTTTTCAAAGAAGGTGGCCGAGGCAAGCTGCTCATACCATCTGAATTGGCCTACGGCAGCAGCCCGCGTAGCGGCATACCAGCCAATAGCGTGCTCATATTCGATATCCATTTGATCGATGTGCTTTAAATGTAAGCCCTACGAATACAAGGCCCTGCTCATTCGGTAGCGAGACAAAAGCTGCTTTTGGTTGTGGTGCAAAGCAACACAACTACAAATGCTGCGGTTTTGGCGTGTGGGTAGTGTTGATTTTGACCGGTGCTTTAATACTCCTTAAAGAGCCATTGCCCATCGCACGATTGGTCTTTTGGTCAGAGGTGTGAGTATTGTACTGTTTAGAACTTCCTGGTTGGTGAAAGCAAAGGGCTTGTTTGATTTGGGGGTTCAGAGTGAGGAAAGATAAGGTTAGAGTTTTAAGGGGATCACGACATTATCGAAAATGCAAACTTCCCTTTTAGCCTGAGATAGTTTGTGAGAAAATGAATTTTGCTGATTGCAACAAAAGACAAATACCCAGCTTTGTACAAAACATCCAATATTTTTTCACGTCCGTAAACTATTTCTTTCAATCTCTATCGTACCTAAATTGATTCTTCTTGTATTCGTAAAAGAAGTTGTCCCCTACTGGAAGCTTGTACTCCGCCAACCATTCTTGTGAAACGATGTTGGATGTAAAAGCATGAATTGGAATCATATATAAGTACACGGGCTTACTCGCCTTTCCAGCAATGCCCAACGCCATAAAAACAGGCTGAGCGTTTTCCGAAGCGTATTTCTGGTAGCGTTCAATTTGGCCTTTACTGGCAACTTGAACCTTAGCGTTTTTAAAGGCACTCCTCCATTTGCATTCTACTGAAAATAACTCGCCATGCTCCTTTAGTTTAAACTCCAAGAGTAAATCTGGATGAAGTGTCGTTTCCGCATAAATACCGTCGATGTACTTGTCCCCTGCCCAATTCTTTAGTGTAAAGTATTTTTTGCTGAATTTTTTGACGACATATCCCTCAAAGTCATCACCCGCCTTTTTGAATGGATCAATGATCTGTGTTTCATTTTCTCCCTTGTGTTCTCTGGCTAATTTTTCTGCCTTTTCTAGAAATACCTTGTGATTTAATCCAAGTTTTTTGGCTTGATTTTCAATTTTCGCCCGTTCGCGTTGTGTTAGCACACCATCTTCAGCAGCCGTTTCAACCATCTGCTTGAGTTGCTCTTTGTGGCTAGCAGATTTTTCATCTTTTCCAGCCTTATCATAGATAATCGCTCCTGTCACAAATGCAACAAGCCCTAAACCCATAAATACCATTCCAGCCGTTCGTGTCATTTTTTTATCGATTGCTCTCTTGTAATGGCGTAAGAAACCATTTTAACTTTACCAATGGAAAGTTTTTCTCGCATGCTATCGGGAAATATTCGTTCCACTTATCAAGTAAAAACTAAAAGAATTCAAACTTTCGCTTGGCCTCAAGCCATTTACAGATAAATGAACTTTAACGGCCTCAACAAAACGACTAGAATGGTAAGTTCTATTTTCATACTTTAGACCTCTAACCATAGCCACTCTATGAAATTACTAGCCGGATTTCTATCCGACCCCTTCTGGAACTACTTCAATCTCGGAAAAGCATCGTAAAAGGCCTCTTGAAATATTGCGAACTAGACACCCTGGCCATGGTGATGATTTATGAGTTCTGGATGGATAAGATTTAAGAATGACGCTTACCAAAACAGCTCATATTCATTTTTAAAAAAGACCTATTTATTTCGCGGATTCTATGCTGGAATGGCAAGAAATACCGATTCCACGCGTTTTGACTACTGACTCAAGTAGGCCGAAACAGCCTTAATAGAAAAATTATGAATGACGAAATAAAACGGCAAAGAAAGTACCTCGGGGCGATCTATATGGATGCATCGATGGCTCCCGTACTGAAGCCAAATCCAAAATATTGTACAGGAAAATTTAAGGGATGTACTTCTTATATCTCATACGATGATATTGTGTAACTCAAAATTAGGGTAAGAGCTCGTCCCCCAGGACAGTTCAATTCCTTGATGCCCAAGCCAGAGAAATCATTGCAGAATATACCAGCTTAAACGGTCTTGTAAAAGACGGTTGGACGCTGGCCTCAGCGCACTGAATTGGAACATATTATTTAAAATTGAGTTCTTCCCAAGTGCGCCTATTACCTCAGGTGTTAAACCAATTTTTATTCAAAAAACATTTCAAATTCTTCAGGGTTCACCAAATAATAGTCTACTGGCATTAAAAACGATGTTTTACTCTTTAATCGGATTAACTCACCGTAGAATTTACTTAGGCCATTAATGTAAGAAATGTGCATTGACTGCAATGAACCGATATGCTTTCCTTTGTAACCGGATACAACTGATGTGTTTTCATTTATTTTTTCAATAAAAAAATCTAAGTCTGCCTGATTAAACAATTGTCTAATCTCTTCGAAATCCTCTTTTAAAGCTGTTAGTCTTTTCATACTTGATTCCATTCCTTGCTTGAAGTACCAAGATTGATCATCGCTGTTTTCGACTTTTTGTTTTATCGTAGCATACTCAGTCAGTATGGCTGCAAGACTTGATTCATCCTGTTTCTCTATTAAGGTATTTTCAATTTGTTTAAAATTTAAAGCCATATCATTTCAGTATTGGGCAAAGTGTTTTGAAGTGCATCAGCAAATCATCTTTTATCTTTTTCCTATTTTTTTTCACAATTGATTGAATATACTCATTTATGTCCCGAAATCATTCAGGATCCGTGACAGATTCAAAAAAATTGCCGTCTCACCTTTTCCTGTTCTCTGCTCTTTTACAACAAATAAGTTTAATTAGACTTTCTGATACAAGGAATTACCGCTCTCCAATCATCATCACTCGAAACTTTTTTGCCATGTGATCAACAAGGAGATGACATCGTAGTCCATAATTTGGATTTATTGAAAACCTTTCTTTAAACAGTCTTATTTTATTTAACCAATATGAATCATAGTGAAATCTATTTGTTCGTAAAATAAGGAATTTGCTAGTATTTGTCTACCCGAGTGTTGCGTTTCACCTATTCTAGTGTCTGATAGAAGGAGAACCCTTTAAACTTCCCGGACGGCTCGATCCGATTTGTTCCTAACCGCTTAAATAGTTGGACTGGTTTTGTAGCCTTTTAGTTTTATTGCATTAAGCTTTAGATAGTTTATCCAACCTTGTTTTTAGAAATTAACGTCTCCTAAAGTTTAATAAATTGAAATTTAGTCAAAAAGGTGTTTTTTCTGAGGATTCTTCCAACCAGCCTGATTTCTATATTTAACGTAGTATATCTTCAAATCACTTTGATTGGGATAATCAACAAAGAATACTTTCTTATCCGCTTGACTTGGGTACTCCACAAAGTACCATAAACCTTCGTTTTCTTCCGTGATTTGATATGTGTAGTCAACTAAGAAGATATTAAGATCACTCTGATTCGGATAATCGACAACAAACACTTTTATATCTGATTGATTAGGATATTCAACTGTGTGAATATTTTGACAAATGGATTCATGGCTAAATAGAGTGACCGCAAAAATTAAGATTAGAAAGCGTATCAATTTCATAAGTATCTATTCTCTGAAATGGAATCAAATAATGATTAATCAATTGAGAATGTGACAAAAATCATTCCATATCATACCAATCATTGCTTTGCCGTTTATATTCTTCATTTACTATTGCGCTTCGAAGTCTCCTTTTCAGCTATCTTTTTTTTTTTATATATTTTCTATTTAAAAGAACCGTTTAGGTGAAATTGATTCTTCGAGAAAAAGTTCTCGATGACCTTCTGGAGCAGTTTATTTAAATTTGACATTCAGTGATGATTGCTTTCGGTGGCAATTCTTCGTCTCATAGCTTATTGTCCTTGGATTACATAGACCAACTTGGTCCAACTCAAGATATAGACCAATCCTTTGAATCCATTCCATTTCTAGGTGCGTTCTCCTTGCAAAATTCTCTGTTGTTCTTCAGTTCATCTTTGAATTCATCAAAGGGCATGCGAGGATCCATTTCCCACATTTCAACGAAACAATATAAATCGTAGGCATTATTTATCATCACATCAGTCCAAGTATCCGGGTTCTCACGATCTATATTTTCGATATATGCGGAACGCTGTTCGATCCGCTTTTTATTTGCTTCATTTTCTTGATTTTGAATATCAAGGTATTTCTTAATGAGATCTGTTTTGTCTGTTGTTTCATTCCTTGATCGCGCCTTTACTTCCTCAATGCACAAATTCAGGGAAGAGTTGTCCGCTGCCATGCCGTTTGATGCCAAAGGGGAGACCCCGAGCGTTTTTCGTTTCTGCTCAACTTTCAGCTGATAATCCTCGCACATTGGGTTGACACCTCGCGATCTTTCTTTATTGTCTAGAATACTATCCCAGTAGTAATCATCCTCTTCGGGAAATAGTTCTCTGCGTAAATTTTCAGCAGCCTTCATAAACTTGTTGTTGTTTTTTGAATCCATTTAAGGTAGATGAGGAAGGTTTCTATAACCGTTTAGTTTGCAGTATTTTGGTTTCATATTTGTACTTTTTATCCTATTCTGTTAGCACTCTGACTTCTTTTCTCGATTCTTTAAAGAAACATCTTTTTGAGCATTTCTGAGTTCCATTAATTAATTGATCCGAAAATTTCACGTAGAAATGACATGAACGATTCAATACTTTCAAATTTTTGATTTATGCGACTTTCTGCTTCAATGCAGTAATGGTTTAACAATGCACTTCGCTAAGCTACTAAACTTGTTGTTAATAAATCGATTATTGAATTTGAATACAAATTCATCGGGGTAGGACTGGAGATATTTCGCTGAAAACAAGTGGCTAATCCCATTTAACAGCTTTTCAATATTGCAGATAGCGATATGCACCTGGGGCTTATTTATGGCCCTGCCCTTACCGTCCACAGAGATCTTTATTGTCTCTTGGCTTTTCAGGTAGCTTAAATAGGAATCGGATGTGAACTGGACTCCTTGGTCGGAGTTCATGATCTCAGGCTTTCCGTGAGCTTCTACCGCGTCTTTCACTACCCGAGTAACCCATTCTGCTTCCATGGTGTTCGATATGCTCCAGCCCACAATGAATCTACTATATAGATCGATCATAGCTGTGTGATACATGTGGAACTCCTACATTTGACGAGACACTGAGTTCAGGGTATATTCAAAACACCAAAACACCCTAACAAATGGCACAGACCAGAAGAGTACTATACCTATACCAAGCATACCTTTCCAGTGGCTGAAAACAAGCTTAACCGAAACTTCAGTACAAATGCAGCAGGAAAAGTGTGGGTATCAGATATCATCTATATCCGAACTGGTAAAGGCTGGCTATATCTGACCACTATTTTAGACCTCTACGACCGTAAAGTTATCGGGTGGGTGCAAAGCAGCGATTTGAGTGCAAAAAGTACGTCAATACGCGCCTGGAAGATGGCTGTCAAGAACAAATCTATGGCCGATAATCTGATCTTTCACTCGGATCGATGTGTTCAATATGCGTGTAGTGATTTCACAAAAATTCTCAGCTCATACCCACAGGTTGAACAAAGCTTGAGCAGAAAAGGCAACTGCTGGGACAATGCGGTATCTGAGAGCTTCTTTAAAACGCTTAAGGTCGAGCATGTTTACAGGCAGCAATTTAACGACAAAGAAACTGCTGCCGTATTTGAATGGATCGAAACTTGGTATAACCGACATCGACGACATTCCGCACTTAATAATCTAACCATCATAGAGTTGAATAAACTAGAGCAATAACAAAATACCGCTTAATTTTTTTGTCTACATTTTTGTATAAAGTCAAGTACCTCTTTTTTTGATTTCAGAACACCATCAATCTGATTCGGATAAGTCTACTCCATTTTGTCCAATCCCAAGTTTAAAATGTTTATTCACTTAATTCATCTTTGAAATATGACAATACTAATTTCAATGCATCCAAAGCCATCATCTTTTCGACTTTTTTAGATTTAATAGCATTTTCTCAGTCATTTTCTAAATCATCAAATCGATAATCCAAACTGCCACCTTACCAACCCTCAATAATTAGGTATCGATCTTCATCATCACCTTCCCACTCAACTTCACAAATGTTTTCAAGAAGCCATTCTAAATCCTTGATTTGTTTTTCGTCTAGTTCAATCATTTTTTTGTTGTTAATTGATATTAGGAATTTCAATATATGTTAGCCTTAAGGACATTGTTTTTTATAGAGCAGCTATAATTTAACAAGGACTCACGAGAAGTGCAACTTAAGTCCTGATAAACAGGTCTCTTCGTAAATTATTGCTAATGCCAGCAACCTCCATTTTTAGTAATGTCTATTTGTAGGTCCCACAACTGGTCTCCATCCCATACTCCATAATCTATAGAATCATCAAAAATTAAGTTGAGGATTGGGTCTTCATCCCAATCATTCACATTGCTCAGAATAACTGAGAATAACTTATAAATATTTAAATCTAATTCATCACATGATAAGTATATTGGTTTCTTTTTTTCAAAGCCAAGTTTGAGCTGTCAACTTGACAAAGGAACGTCATTGTTATCAAAAAAAGCTTTCAATATTTGGTCTTCTGCACTGTAAGAGTCTGTTCCAAGATAACCTGAAGAAAGGATATTGAGTTTTAATTTAGAAGGACTAATTTCTGAAAATAATACGTTGAAAGTATCAGGATGTTTGGATTTTAATTCTTTGACAGCTTCAATTACTCCAATGGAGGACAAGCTAATTCTATCCACATCTGGTTTTAAATCCTGTTCATTGATTGTTAGTGCTACCATCTTATGTAAGAATGTCCCATTTACAATTTTGATTAATTTTTCTTCTCGAACATATACATTATTAAAAAACTTCTTTTTTTTGCTCACTCCTTTTTGTTTGCTGTTAAATAGGGTGGTTAACCCATAACCGTTATTCACAAAATGCAGAGGGATTATCCCAAGGCGCAGTGGTCAAAATATAAACATCAAACCCATCACAATTAAGATACTCATTCACGGCTTCAACTGCTCCTTCTATTGGAGGTAAATTTCTAAAAACACCTGGGATATCATCGGGGTTTGTCAGATATTCAGGTCTGTTACCATCTATATGTTGATTCGCTCCTTTCGCCAAATCAGCAAGTACGCCCTCCATATCAATATAAATTATTTTTTCTTCATGAGTTAAAGGTATGGGAAATGAAATTTACGTATCTCTCTATAATCAGACTTTAATTCATTCAAGCTTTGACCATTAATTTGCTCAATAATTCTCATTGCAAGACTTAGTTCTGACGGTTTCGAATAAAACTTGCTGTGCTCGAATTGAATATTACATGGTTATACAGCATTACGCCTTCATTAAAGAACGCTGCAGACTTTATTGAATCTGAACTTTGACAGAATAAAATATTGGCAGTAAACTGTAATACGGATAATAGTAAAAGAGACTTTCTCATAGTTTTATTTGTAGTTTTTAAATGTGTTTTCGAATTATGACAATCCGTAATTAAGCCAGTTAAAAATGTCTTTTGCCATGTTTATATAATCTTGCCTGCCCATCCAACCAATATCATCCTCCCAAGAAATATTGAACCGCTTTTTAAAGACATAGTGCACTAATTCATAAACTTCGGTTTTATCCACAGAAGTATGCAGGTCTTCATTTATCGTCTCGATTTCACCATCATATTCATCCTCATATGCAAACCAAAGCAAAAACACAGGATCATATTCATTTATGATCCCGCGCAGTTCCAAATGCTTCTGATCTTCATCCAGCTTTTCAAAGTGTGTTTCAAAGACTTTAACAACCAGAGTCTCATTATCCTTCTGACTTAATCTTAAAACCATTTGACTTTCCTTTTCAATTCGTTTTCGCATACCAATTGTATTTAGTGTTTAGTGCACTATTGCTTTGTGTTATGAATGATTGAATAAGTAGAAACAAACTCTGCTATTCATAAGCAGAGTCTGTTTGTGTTTCTACTATCTTTCTTCGGCTAGCTCAAAAGAAAGAGATGAAAACCCGTTTTCAAGTAGCTGTTGAAGGCACCAATCCCATCGGCTCAAGGTATTTTTCTTGGCTTTAAAATCTCGGCGTAATTCATACGCTGAACGAACAAGATCAATGATGATCTTATCGTTTTTTCTGTGCCCGAAAACGATTAAGTTTCCAGGTCTGTTTGGTAATTTCCCACACACTTTTTTGAATTCTTCGTGCATTGTATTTGAATCCAAAACCAATATGGATTGTGGGCCCAAAAGAGAGCTGACACACCTTTTTAGGGGCTTAAAAGTATCAGCATACACCAGAACACCATCATTTATGACGGTTCTTCTCCTAGGGAATTCACACGCAAATGGAATTCTGTTTCTAGTAAGCTTTAAATTAGGAAGGGAGGTTTGAATTGATTTGATAGTTGTCATTTCCACCATGATAACGTTGCATAGTATGGCTATCGCCCTCGTGGCGTGCCTATTCTATAATGTTATCGAGCTATGGCGCTCCGACAATTATGTCGCAAAGCTATGAACTATTATCGATTTTCAAAATTCTGTTTGTTTTTTTAGCAGAAATATTGTTTATCTCATTTGATAATTATAACGAAGCCCCTTGCTCTTTCCAATAGGCTTCTCTATTCTTAAACCATTTAAGAAACTTGAAAAAAACAATATTGACCATCTAAAACCCACATTATATGAAGCGTTCCTATTCATTTTATGACTCCACAACCCAGAGTCGCGAAAAGAATAAGTTCTATGCGCAAGGGCTGTTTAAACTATCCCTTATTTAATAGAATTGCATTGGCTTTCTCCAACGTTGCCTCCATCATATCCTCCTATCCAGGAAGATTAAAGTTACAAGAGGAAAAAACTAAGGCCGCAATACATTTCATATTCCTTAGCCGTTAAGCCCTAATTCATTTAAATCTGCGTAAAGATCTTTCAAATCTTCAGGAATAGTTTTACTCTTACTGATAGCTTTCGACTCATAATATACCTTCAGTCGTTTTTCAAAAGTGTTAATAGCATCGTTCACATATTGATAAATTATTTCTTGATTACCAGCTATACATGCATCTTTCAATTTGTCTTGGTTTAAATAGTCCTTTAATTCTGGTTTCGTAGGAAATTCGTGATTTGACATGAATAAAATTGTTAGAGGTTAAAGATCAAAACTAAAGCGAATTGGGATTTTGTGGGGCGGACATTGAGGATACATCACTTTACCTATAGACCTGTATTTGTGTATCCTCTTATCCCCTTTAGACACTTTATCTGCTCCCAATTTAATATCTGCTACAACTCCATGCCAATCGCCTTTGAGTGCCAACAAGGGTGCTCCTGTTATTCCTGGTATTTGACGGGATAGCCAGTCTTGCCATACTGTTGTAGTACGAATAACAGTGTCAGACATTTCATGAACTCCAAATATTGGGACTTTGATAATGTCCAATGCATTGAGTGTGCTGCATAGAAAAGAATATTTTACTTTTCCCTTTTTACACGATAATTTAACAATTTCTTTTTTGATTAAAGAAAATTGATTGATTGCACACGCAGCCAATAAACTTCTGATTTTATTATCGTAAATTATTGAGAATGGAAACAGGTCAAACAGAACCACTCCCTTATTTGCGAGCTCAACAAGTATCTTATCCTTTTTTGATTTATGTTTCTTTTTACATGCTATGCCAAATGCTTTGCATGGCGCATCAAAATATGGAGTAGTTCCTTTATGCTGTTTATTATAAAAGTATGTGTTTTCATTTATTGGAGCTTTAAGTGGCGGAGCCGCTTCACCAATTAAAACATATTTAATACTTCTCTCTTTCTCTAATTCTTCGTCGGGAAAGGGGTACCCATAATCAACTAACAAGCACTCCTTGTCATTTATTTTTTCCACATAAGGCGAGCAAGGGTTGACAATTATTCCCTTTGCCCTAAATATTTTGATGGGAACTCCAAATTGGTTACCGTCCCTCTCTCTCTCAAAAGTTGGTTTCCCCAAAAACAAATCCAGATAATCTTGCTGATAAACTTCTCTTTGCAAATACTGGTGATAGGACGGAATGGTATGAATAGGCATTGCAAAATCCTTGGTCCACATTTCATTGTAGTCGGCTTCGGTTAAAATCATTGTTAGTTTCTGTTTTTTATTCAAGCGCAAATTAGTCATTCATATTTATCACTCTATCAAATGGTGATAGTCAGGATTCAATTGCTAAATTTAGAGACAAAAAGACCGTGCCTTCATGATCAACAACAAAAAGCTTAAAGAGTATTGGGAGTTTTACCAATTTACTCTCGAGAATCCAAATTGTTCAAGAGAAGGGATAATTGCTCACTTAAGAGAATCAACCGAGGGTTCGGTCTCTGTGGCCACTTTTGACCGGCTCAAGAAAGATCTCAGAGAATTAGGCTTGGCTCTAATTCATCAAAAATCGGAGGGCTACTTTATCAACGAAAGCAAATCTGCAGAGTTTAAAAA
>Ga0222668_1001224_pt1 | contig 12222 bp, 7 predicted proteins | sample AntAcemetagen728_FD_179823 | JGI IMG/M metagenome (GOLD analysis project Ga0222668, IMG submission 179823) | Saline water microbial communities from Ace Lake, Antarctica - #728 | ecosystem: Environmental > Aquatic > Non-marine Saline and Alkaline > Saline | place: Antarctica: Ace Lake | collected... | reverse complement strand
TAGAAGCAAACAAGATTGAGTACGACTTTAATTACTCCACCTTGTATTACGACCGGGTTCTCTACTTCGATAAGAAATGGGAATTTGGCGGCACGCTTCATTTGGGAGGAGGCAAAATAAATACCTTCTATGAAAATGAGCTCAACCCAAATGAGCGAAACACAGGCCCCGTGCTCAACTTTAGTGTAGCTGAATTTGTGGCCTACGGCGAGTACAACGTTTTGTATTGGCTCGGACTTTCGGCAGGGCTAGGTTATCGCCAAGTATTTGGTTTGGAATATGACTTGGGCAGTGAGTTTAGTAGTGCTATTTTTGTCATCAACTTGCGCCTCAATTTGATTAAACTCGCAAGAAGTTATTTCGACGAGTCCGTTAAAAATGAATTCTGATCAAGCCCGCGAACGAATTGAGGAGCTCAGCCAAGAGCTCCATGAGCACAATCACAGATACTATGTGCTCAATTCCTCTATTATTTCGGATTATGATTTCGATATGAAGCTCAAAGAGCTTCAGCAATTGGAAGAATCATTTCCTGATCTAGCCGATTCCAATTCTCCTACGAAAAGGGTAGGAGGAGATATCACCGATAAGTTTCAAAAGGTGAAGCACAAGTATCCGATGCTCTCCCTGAGCAACACCTACAATATTGATGAAATACGGGACTGGGAGACGCGGATTAAGAAGAACACCGACGATGAGATTGAATACGTCTGCGAGCTAAAGTACGATGGTGTTGCCATCGGCATCACTTACGAGAACGGGGTGTTGACAAGAGCAGTAACGCGCGGCGATGGACAAACGGGAGAAGATGTGACGACAAACGTTCGAACCATTTCTACTATTCCATTGCGCTTGAGCGGGAATGAATATCCCGATGAGTTCGAAATTAGAGGAGAGATTTTTCTTCCTCTCCAAGTCTTTGCCGATATGAATGCCAAACGTGTTGAAGCGGGAGAAGAGGCATTCATGAACCCTCGAAACTCCGCTTCGGGAACGCTCAAATTACAAGACTCAGGTGTTGTCGCCACGCGCAATTTGGATTGCTTTCTTTATGCGGTTTACGGCGAGAGGCTTCAAGCCAAAGGTCATTTGGAGAATTTACAGTTTGCGGCAAAGCTCGGTTTCAAAGTGCCAGATGAAAGCAAGAATCGAATTGCGCTCTGCAAGAGTATCGAGGAGATTGAGGCATTCATCAATTATTGGGATGAAGAAAGATCCAATCTTCCGTTTGAAATAGACGGAGTGGTCATCAAGGTGAACTCGTATTTGGCTCAAGAAGAATTGGGCTATACTGCCAAATCTCCCAGATGGGCTGTGGCCTATAAATTCAAATCTGAGCGAGTTGCCACAAAACTTGAAAAAATAACTTACCAAGTAGGAAGGACAGGAGCCATAACTCCAGTAGCCAATCTAGAGCCTGTATTAATCGCAGGAACAACCGTGAAGAGAGCCTCACTGCACAATGCCGATCAAATCGAGAAACTCGACGTGCGCGAGGGCGATACGGTATTCGTCGAAAAAGGAGGAGAGATTATTCCCAAAATTATAGCGGTCGATTTCACAAAAAGACCTGCCCATTTGGTCAAACATCAATACATTACCCATTGCCCTGAATGCAGCACCGAGTTGGTTCGAAATGAAGGAGAAGCACAGCACTACTGTCCGAATTTGATTGGCTGTCCGACCCAAATAAAGGGCAGGATTGAACACTTCATTTCTCGGAAGGCGATGAACATTGATGGAATCGGAACGGAAACGGTGGGCGAACTTTGCGATGCTGGCTTGGTTGAGAATTTTGCCGATCTCTACGATCTGACAGCAGAAGCCGTGATCAAGCTCGATCGAATGGCGGAGAAATCTGCCGAAAACTTGGTGAAAGGTGTTGAGGCTTCGAAAGCTATTCCTTTCGAGCGAGTACTCTTTGGGCTCGGGATTCGATTTGTGGGCGAGACAGTCGCAAAGACATTGGCCCGAGAATTCAAAACAATTGAAGCATTGGCGGAAGCCGATAGAGAAACGCTCATAGCTGTCAATGAGATAGGAGAGCGCATAGCTGACTCCGTGGTAGATTTTTTCGCCGATGAAGCCAATTTGAATTTGGTAAACCGATTGAAAGAAAAGGGGCTTCAGTTTAGTATGGAGTTGATTGAAAATGACTCTGAAAGTCTGGCCGATAAATCTTTCGTCGTATCGGGTGTATTTGTCATGGATAGAAAAGAGTTGAAAGAGCTCATCGAAAGAAATGGAGGGAAGGTATTGAGTGGGGTTTCCGCAAAAACGGATTACCTAGTGGCTGGCGAAAGCATGGGCCCATCAAAAAGGACAAAGGCCGAAAAGCTCGAAGTGCCTATCATCTCAGAAGCTGACCTATTAAATATGATCAACTAAAGTGGAGTGGCTTGAAAATATTAAGAAGGCTTGGGGCCGGAGGAAACTTGCTTCCAAGATTAATGACAAACGAGAAACGGCGGCAACCAATTTTCACAAAGCGAGCAGCGTGGCTATTCTTTATGAAGAGAAAGGAGAGAGCTACTTCATACTAGTGAAACAATATGTCAAGTTCCTCAAATCTGAATATGGTGTAAAGGAAGTATTGGCCCTTTGCTACATAGATGATAAAAAAGAGGTGCCACATTACCATACCCATCGATTGAAATTTGATTATTTCCTAAAGAGTGAAATCAATTGGTGGTATGAGCCCCAGTGTGATCAAGTAAAAAAATTCGTGGCTAGTGAATACGATATTCTCATCAATCTCGAACGGGCTCCTGCTTTGCCTTTGGAGTTTATCCAAGCAGAAAGCAGCGCTCGACTCAAGGTGGGGTATTACCGTGCAGATCGCGAAGAGCATTTTGATCTGATGTTGGATTTACCTGAAAAAACCACTTTTGATGAGTATGTCAAACAAGTCAACCACTATTTAACTCGAATCAATTATGACAGAGCTTAAAGGCGTTGGTGTAGCCCTGGTTACTCCTTTTCAGGAAAATGGCAAAGTAGATTTCGCTGGACTTGAAAAATTGATTCGCCATGTCAGTGCTGGTGTTCACTTCTTAGTGGTAATGGGCACGACTGGTGAATCTGTAACTCTTTCGGAAGAAGAGCAAATGGCGGTGCTTGATTTTATTTTGGAAATCAATGCAGGAAAACTGCCCGTTGTTTTCGGAATAGGAGGGAGTGATACAAGGGCAGTAGGGGAGCGGATGAGGAGCTTCAGCAAGAAAGATGTCGCAGCTTTCTTGACGGCGAGCCCTGCCTACAATAAGCCCACCCAAGAGGGTATATTCAGGCACTATAAACACTTAAGTGAAGTCTCACCGCTGCCAATCATATTATACAATGTACCAAGTCGCACAGGGAGCAACGTTCTCCCTGAAACGGTTTTTCGAATAGCAGCGGAAACGACAAGAATTATTGGAATCAAAGAGGCAGCTGGCAGTATCGAACAAGTAATGGAACTGGCAGCAGGTTTGCCAGAAGATTTTTTACTCCTTTCGGGAGATGACCCTTTATTGGTTAAGCATATGGCTTGTGGAGGTCACGGAATCATTTCTGTGGTTGCCAATGCGTATCCAAAGAGATTCAGAGCAATTTTTGAGACTTGCGTTGCGAATGATTATGACAAAGCAGGAAAGCTTCATTCTCAGGTGATTCCTTTGATCAATGATCTCTTCGCTGAGGGGAATCCAGGCGGCATAAAAGAAACCCTTCGACATCTGGGCATCTGCGAACACCATATGCGTCTTCCGCTGTATCCAGTTTCGAAAGATCATAGCCAGAAACTGTACAGACACATTGCCGAGCTGGGAGAACAATAAACAATTAAACTCTTTCTACTCTTTATAGGCTTAAACTATAGCACTTACCCTATGTCTGTATATCGCTTGCAAGATGAGATTCTTATAAATGCCCCTTTGGATGAAGTCTGGGATTTCTTTACCGACCCAAGAAACTTACAAAAGATCACTCCAAAAGAAATGGCCTTTAGCAATGTATATGAACCCGACGCAGAGAAGGTTTATCCAGGGATGCTTTTGGTGTATAAAGTTTCCCCCTTGCTGGGTATTCCAATTACTTGGATAACAGAGATCACCCATGTCGAACCAAAAAAGAGGTTTGTAGACGATCAACTCAAAGGCCCTTTTGGGATGTGGCATCACATTCATGAATTCGAGCAAGCGGAAGGAGGAACCTTGGCCAGGGATGTTTTATACTACAGTATGCCTTTTGGAATTCTAGGGCGACTAGCTCATTCCTTTAACGTTGCCAAACAAACCAAGGAGATATTTAGGTTTAGGAAAGTAGCATTGGAAAAAATTTTTCCGACATATTAAGTTGACATTACCCCACTTTGTATTTATCTTGCCGCATCTTGAGCGAGCGAAGCCTTTGCTCGTTTTTTATTTAACCTTTTATTTTAACCTAAATTATTTACTATGAAGAAGTTTTTTCTTTTAAGTGCTGTTGCAGTTCTATCTGCTTTTACAGCACATTCTCAATGTACCACGGGTGGAAGCTTTTTCGGCTCTGCTCCTGCTCCTTGTTCAGCAGATGGTGCTGTCTCTGCCGATATTGCAGGGTTTGAAGTTTGGCGTGGTGATCTCTATGAAGTCGCTGATGTTCAGGCTGGCGCTAGTTATTCTGTTGATATCTGTCAACTGGCAGACGGTGTTGGTGGCCTCATACCCACAGGTGGTGGTGCAGCTTGGACTGCTTCTCTTACTGTAGTTGCACCTTCTGGATCTGTTGTTGCTTTTGGATTAGATGCTGGTTCGATTTGCGAACGTTCATTTGTAGCTACTGAATCTGGACTTTACCAGATGTTTGTGAATGAAGTGGGAGAATGCCCTGGTATTTCTCAAGATGTTGACAATGGGACACCACGAGTAACTTATTTTAGTGGTGCTGATTGTGCTCCTCCTATCACACTTTGCGAAGCTGGAACTGGCGATTATTCGTTAACTGCTGCTTCTGTTTGTCCTGGAGAAGCGACTGAACTTACTGTAACAGGAATGTCTATTCCTAACTCACCTACTGCTGGTGGAGCTGCAGTTCAGTTTTCTCCTGGTGTTGGCGGAACTGGTGGGCTTGAAGGGGTTTTTGTAATCACAGGTTACACTATCGCTGATTTTGCACCTTATGTATTTGACAGTGACGTAAATGGTATTTTATCATTCAACGGTCTTCCACCATTGGCTGGAAATTGGGACTTACAAGCATACGTTTACCCTAATGCTGTAGATGTTTTCACAAAGTGTGACTCCGTTGTTCCAAGTGCTTCTGTTGACTTCTTAACTGCTGGCAGTCCAGGTTGTGTTGCGGTTACTGCTTGTGAAGCTGGAACTTTGGATCAAGCTGGTATTGATAATGAACTTTGTCCTCAGGAAACAACTGATTACAACATTACTGGTTTTACGTTGCCAAACTCACCAGTTGCTGGTGAATACGTACTAGAGTTTACTCCAGTATTGGGTTCTGGTGCAGGTGGACCATTCGGAGGAGAAGTTGATCCTTCGTTCTTCTTAACCCTCGGTGCTGCTGCTGGATCAGAAAATGCAGATGTAACGGTTGTTTTGGACAATGAACTATTCAACTCAACAGGTGCTGTTCAACCAGCCATGACAGGTGAGTGGAGCATTCGTGGTGCTGTTTATTCAGATGACATTTTTCCTTGCGATAGTGTACCAGCAGTTGTGATTAACTTCAAAACTGATTCTGAGTTTCCATGTGGTGGCCCAGCTCCTTGTACATCACCTTACCCTGCTGTAGATGCAGCGAGCTTATCGCTTGTTGAAAACGGAAACGGATCGATCACTTTCTCTTGGGATGCAATTCCAGGACAAATCGGTTGCCAAGTGAATGTTCTAGTAGCTGGAGGCCCTCAACAGGCCAGCGTTATCGTTGCTGGTGGATCAGCTAGCTCGTTTACTGCTCCTGCAAATGCACTTACACCATTTACAACTTACGATTTCAGAGTTCGTTGTGGATGTCAACAAAATCCGACTCTAATTGCAGGTCCATTTACTGAATATGTGAATATCTTCTATGGTCTTGGTGCCTCTGCTATTGTAAGTCCTGAATTGTCTACTGCTAGAAAGATCCATTTCGGACAAACTGGTGGTGTGCAAATTGCATCTAGTGTGTCAAACATCTTCCCTACAGAGGTTGATGCTACAACTAGTGTGAAAGGTGTGATCTCTAAGAGAGCAACTAAAACAAGCACTTCATTCGACGTATTCCCTAACCCATCGTCAGGTGCGGTTAACTTGAAGTACGAAGCAGGTGTTAAAGGATTGGTTAACGTTCGTGTATTTGACATGGTTGGAAAGGCAGTTGCTGATTTCAACATGACTGTAAACGAAGGCGCAAACTTCCTTAACCTAGATCTTTCTTCTTTAGATAAAGGTATCTACGTAATCGAAGTATTAGAAGGTCAAATGTCTTCTACTTCAAAGGTTGTAATGAAGTAATTCATTTCATATTGCAATGAAAAGGGGCGCAGCTATTGCGCCCCTTTTTTTTTTGTCCCGAACTAATTTCAATGAGTACATAAGCATAACGGTATTTCCCCGAACAGGAGCGTTGTTATTTTACCCTTCAGCTGTCAGCTTTGCTCAATGGCCTATGCTCATTTCTATAACTGATTTTAAAGTGAGTAAACTTCAATCAAACTTGGGCAGTGGTATGTCTACCAACTGATCCAGACAGAACCCGCAGTTTTTTTATCAAGATGTTGGGAATCAGAAGAACTAACTTTAGAGAACTATTCTAGGAACATATTCAAAGGGATTTAGCTTTCCTGTATGTTGCTTTGTTTATTGGAGTTTAGCTTGATTCATGCATTCAAAGGCGGTATCTTGCAAACGCAGTCTCACCAATCATAAAAACCATATGAAGAATATATCTACCCTAGGCAGGCTATGCCTGATTTTCACCCTTTTTCTTGCAAATACAGAATCATATTGCCAAAGCTCAGATCATGTGATTGGGGAGGTGATAGTCATGCTTCAACCTGGAGTAGACCATCAAAGCTTAGACAAGATTTTTGACAGAGAATTGGGGTTGGATTCCAATTTGCAGCATCTTCAAGAATTATCTCCTATATCCAACATCCATCTATTTTCATTTGATGGAGAGAGAATGAAAGAGGAGTTGTTGCTCCGAAAAATTCAAGGTTCAGCATATGTCCGCGCTGCGCAGTTCAATCATTTTGTAAAAGAAAGAGTACTGTCGAATGATCCTCAACTAGGCTCTCAGTGGCACCATGTTGATGGATCGGACAATGACATTGATAGTGATTTGGCTTGGGATATTACCACAGGCGGAACAACTGCGAACGGTGATGAGATCGTCGTTTGCGTAATTGAACCTGGAGGAGCCAATTACAACCACAACGATTTGATAGCAAACCATTGGGTAAATACGGATGAAATCCCCAACAATGGAGTGGATGATGATCTGAACGGATACATCGATGACTACAATGGATGGGATCCACAGTCCAATTCCGACAACATCTCTAGCGGTGGTCATGGTACTGCAGTTTCAGGTATGATCGGCGCCAAAGGAAACAATGGAACGGGCGGTGCTGGAGTGAACTGGGATGTGAGAATTATGCAAGTGGAAGTATCCAGCCTCACTGAGTCAAATGTGATCTCCTCCTATGCCTACCCGCAAACAATGAGGAATCTTTACAATACTTCAGGTGGAGTCAGAGGCGCATTTGTGGTAGCTACCAACGCTTCTTGGGGAATTGACAATGCCAATCCAGCAAACTATCCTGTATGGTGCGCCTATTACGATGATTTAGGAGCTGTGGGGATTTTGAACTGCGGAGCTACTGCCAATAATAACGTCAACATAGACGCAGTAGGTGACATGCCGACTGCCTGTGGAAGTGATTATATGGTCGCAGTAACAGCTTCAAATAGCAGTGACCAAAGGACTTTTTCTGGATACGGCGCAACAACTATCGACTTGGCCGCTCCAGGTGAATCAGTACTTCTTCCTTCTGGTTCTTCTAATTATAGTAGTACGAGTGGAACTTCTTTTGCCAGTCCCTGCGTAGCAGGAGCAATAGCATTGGTTTATTCGGCACCTTGTGCTACACTAGCTTCAACTGCTATATCAAATCCGCAATTAGCTGCTGATATGGTGCGTGGTTATATTTTTGATGGCGTAGATCCAGTAGCATCTCTTGCTAGCGAAACCGTAACAGGTGGAAGGCTTAACGTAAGAAATGCACTAGACCTCGCACTTTTTTCATGTGGACCTCCTCCAGTCTGTGACCCACTGAACATTAATCTTTCAGAAGCATGTGTGCTCAATGAAACAAACAGTCTAGTGGAGGCCGTAATTACTGTGAGTGCTTCCTTCGATTCGGATTTTTGCAATGCAGAAACGGTATGCTATCAAGCTCAAGGCGGAACGTTGACATGCGTCAACTTGGTGTCGGGTGCTTTATCCAATTCTTCCAGTTTCGAAATTTCTGGTCTCAGCTCCAATACGAGCTACAATGTCTATTACACAGCAGCAGACGGCACATCCGCGACTCAGTCCATTACTACAGCAGGGTGCTCTGAGCTCGTTGCTGGTTGCACTGATCCTTCGGCACTAAATTACAACGCCAATGCAGTTGTTGATGATGGATCTTGTCAGTTTCCTTGCTCAAACGTGACTCTTTCAATCCTTACGGATTGTTGGGGAAGTGAGGTGAGTTGGGAAATAGCAGACGATCAAGGAAACATTGTAGCATCCTTGTCAAACGGCACTTACGGCAACGAGACACTTTATACTTGGTCTCAATGCTTAGAAGCAGGCTGCTATACGTTTAACATTTTCGATTCTTTCGGTGATGGGATGAGCGGTGCTTCATACTCCTCTTGCGGTGTAGATGGTGATTACGATATGGCAGGCCCCGATGGCGAAGTTCTATTTGAAATGGGACAGGCTGATTATGGTTCTCAGTCTGCACATGCATTCTGCGTGAGTGGAGACGGACCAGCACCATGTGCCCAGCCATATCCTCAGGTTACGGGTCTCAACTCGACAATTCAGGCCAATGGGGTGCTGTTGCAATGGAGTCCCATTGCAGGATCAATAGGCTGTCAAGTGCAGGGAGGAGTAATCGGTGGTGGAAACGCTTCAATCAATGTTAATCAACCAGAAGCTGCACAGCTATTCGTTTCGAACAATAGCTTGCAAACTGGCCAAAATTATCAATGGAGGGTTAGATGTGCTTGTTCTGCTAGTCCTTTAATCGCGGGACCTTGGAGTTCATATGACCAATTTTCTCCAGGCGCAGCTAAGAATCGTTCGACAGCGACCAATGCCGAAGATGACTTCAAAATCGCACCAAACCCAGCCAACGGTTTTACCCAACTATTCCTGAATTCCAACGAGAATTCTATTGGTGTAATTTCACTTTTCGATATTACAGGTAAACTGGTTCTTCAGCAGAATGTCGCTGTTTCAAAAGGATCCAACACACTGCAGCTTGATCTGACAGACCATAACACTGGACTCTACATATTAACTGCTCAATGGGGCAATGAAGTATTTCAATCGAAACTAATACTACAATAAATAACAATATGAGATTTAACATCTTAAGCAAAACAGGGATCGCACTGCTGATTTTGGCAGCGGTTCACGCACCCTTCTCTTCGTTTGCGCAAACCACAGACATGGGAGAGCCATTTGGATGGCAATCTAAGTCACCATTTGAAATAGAAAAAGTGCCTCTGGCAAAAGTGGATATCGATGAACTCAAGTCGGAAGATGCGATCAATATGGCCAATAAAGTCGGTCCATTTCGATTCGGTTACGAGCACGTGGTAAATCTTGATGTATTGCAATCTGCTACCGTTACCCCAACTGCTGAAGGAGAGGTATATCAGATAGAGTTCATCTCAAAAGATGCATTAACGATGAATGTATTCTTCCAAGAATTTGATCTTGGTCCTGGCGAGTACGTTCATGTATTTGACAGTGAAGGAAAATTTTATGACGGCGCTTATACTGCTGCTAACAATCAGCCTGATCGATTGCTATCGACCTTGCCGATTCCCGCAACAAAAATTGTTGTTGAATATTTCAAACCAGCAGATTCTAATTACGACTCAAAACTGACCATTGGACATGTAGTTCAGGGGTATCGTCTAGTTGCCCAACATTTTGTTGATGCGTTGCACACATCCAAAGGATTGAACGATAGTGGAGCATGCAACTACGACACGGGATGCTCTGAGCTTCCTGGAAATCCATTCGGAACACCAGGAGAGTGGAATGACCCCATTGCTTCGGTTGCAATCATACTTATAAACGGTTCTGGAATTTGTAGCGGAGCGTTGGTAAACAATACAGCAAATGATGGCACTCCTTACTTTCTTTCTGCCAATCACTGCGGAACTACAAACGGAGGAGGGAAATCATTCCTATTTGGCTATGAGTCGGCAACGACTAGTTGTGCAACTAATGCAAATAGCAGTAACGGCCCTACTACGGCTCAAATAAATGGAGCAACTTTACGTGCGAGTAATTCAGCATCAGATGTAGCCCTTTGGGAACTGAACAGTGCCATTCCTTCTTCTTATAACGTATTCTATGCTGGTTGGGACAACAGTGGAAGTATTCCTACTGAAATCACGGGAATCCATCATCCAAGTGGAGATGTGAAGAAGATTTGCCGCGAGGAAGATTCTCCTTACTATGATGTGACGGGTGGTGCTCAAGTATGGTGGATCAACGAATGGGAGTGGGGAGTAACCGAGCCTGGTTCTTCAGGATCCCCCATTTTTGATCAGAACAAAAGAATCGTTGGACAGCTATACGGAGGTGCAGCTGCATGCTCTGGTACGTCTAACAATGGTACTTATGATTTTTACGGCCGTTTCGATGTTTCTTGGGACAATGGTGGAAGTGCCTCTAATCAGTTGAGTAATTGGCTTGATCCTTTGGGTTTAAATCCTGCAGTTAATGATGGATATAACCCCAATCAGCCAAGTGTAGCTGTAGACGCAGCTGTTCAGGCAATAGACGGAGTCTCTGGATTCTTCTGTAATCAAACAGTTTTTTCACCTTCAGTGCAAATAAGAAATGCAGGTATCAATACCCTCACTTCCCTTACAATTGCTTACTCACTTGATGGTTCATCACTTGGATCATTCCAATGGACGGGTAGTCTAGCAACTGGTGCAATTGAGTCAGTAAGCCTTCCTGCTTTGAATATAAGCCAGTCAGGATTGTATAGCTATGAAGTTTCTATTTCTAACCCCAATGGAGGAACAGATGAGAATGCTGCTAACAATTCAGGTGCTTCGAGTCTTGAAGCTGCAATCGGTGCCAGTTCGGCTCAGCTCGATTTAACTTTCGACTGCTGGCCAAATGAGGTGAGCTGGGAATTGGTTAGTGATGCTACTGGCAATACTCTAGCCACTGGTGGTGGTTATCCTGGAGATGCTGATGGGCAAACAGTGACAGATATTTTCTGTCTTGCCGAAGGATGTTACACTTTCACTATTTTCGATTCTTACGGAGATGGTATGAATGGGTCTTCTTTCGGGGGTTGTACCATTGATGGAAACTACCAGATAGTAGGTGATGACGGTACACTCTTAGTAGAAATGACTGCACCGAATGCTGCATTCGGCGATTTTGCAACACACACCTTTTGCATCGATGGAAGTACAACGCCTTGTGCTGATCCTTATCCAGTAGTTCAGAACCTTACAACAACGGCTCAATTAAATGGAGTACTGTTGCAGTGGGATCCAATTCCAGGGTCTATTGGTTGTCAGATTCAAGGGGGTGTAGCCTCAGCTTCAGGCTTGGCCTCTTTTACAACTTTGCAGCCCAATGCTAGCTCATTTTTGGCACCACAAAGTCAACTTCAGAACGGGGAGACTTACCGCTGGAGAGTACGTTGTGCATGTACCAATTCGATTATTGGTGCATGGTCGGCGTTTGACTTATTCGGTTGGAACATTCCTACAAAAAGCTTAAACGGAAGTGATGCAGCTTTATCTTTGTATCCTAATCCTGCCAATACTGAGCTCAACGTGGCTTTAACACTTGACAAAGGTGGCATGTACACCGTTGCGTTCTTTGATCTTCAAGGTAGAATGGTAAAAGAGAAATTGGTGAACGTAGAATCAAATCAGAATCTGCGATTTGACATAAGCGATTTGGAGTCAGGAGTATATCTCTTCCAAGTGTCTAATG
>Ga0222668_1001219_pt1 | contig 12255 bp, 13 predicted proteins | sample AntAcemetagen728_FD_179823 | JGI IMG/M metagenome (GOLD analysis project Ga0222668, IMG submission 179823) | Saline water microbial communities from Ace Lake, Antarctica - #728 | ecosystem: Environmental > Aquatic > Non-marine Saline and Alkaline > Saline | place: Antarctica: Ace Lake... | reverse complement strand
CCTCTTTCTTGCAGGTCATTTCTACCCCGGAGATCTTTTCATGGCTACACTGGCTGTAGGTTTAAATTATTGGTCCTTTAATCCAGATCATATCGCTTGGATGTGTCTGATCGCAGATAAAAATAAAGCCGTTTTAAAGAAAAAATACCCAAGTTTATACAGCGAGTATACCGATTGGTTAGAGCAAATGAAAGAGGATTAAATTCCAGCAATCAGGATTGGCTCCTCTTTTTTAGCATCTAAAAAAGTAGATTGTCTGAAAATAAATAAACCCATTTTTGAAGTGCTCCACCATTTTAAACTTTTATAGCTTTCGATTTCTTCTGGGATATATACAGTAAAAGCTGAAACTGTGAGTTGACCCCAATCCCAATAAGGTAAAATACAAGGTGGTTCAAATGGGAACCATGGATAAGGAGGTTGCTCAATAATCGGATTGCCAATATAAACGACATAATTTAAATGCTCTCGATACGAAATCGGCACATTTTCTGCGTAAGTAATTTGAATCGAGTCGACTTGTGTGAAAGGAATATAAGCGATAGTTGAATTGAGCTGGCTCGCGACATAAATTTCTTCTCTAAAATGTTCATTAACTAGGGGTGAATTAAAGTTCCAGGTTGTCGTTGAACCAATAGGTCGCATAGGTTGAATCGGATCATAATAATAAAACCAATCGCCCGTTTTGGTGTATTGAACCAATTGGGGTATTTGTTGAAAATTTAGTCCCAAACCCGCATGTGAACCGCTTCGCATAGGGGCTTCATCACGCGAGGCAATTGAAAGGGAATTCAATACAGTCAATTCGATATTTTGAAACCACAATAAATTTCCAGGATTGTATATTTCTTCGGCTCCTTTCGCGATAAGCATGTTTTGGTCATTATACACTTTCGTATAAACACGGTTCGAATCACTTGGTGTGCGTTCCCATCTCAATCCTTGCTCCAAATCAAAATTCGTTTTTAATAACGCTTCGCCATCTTCAAAAATGATTTCTTCAATAATTTTTCCTTCGCGGTCAAAACGTGTCCGCACACCGTTTAATTTGTCATCACACCAATATTCTGTTCGGCATAACTGATTGGTTCCTTGATAATATTCCGCCCATTTACCCGCGCGTTTTCCGTCCTCATAATAACCAATGATCCAAGGAAGTTCTGCTGTGTAATTCTGAATCCATTTGCCATTTAAAACGCCATTCTCTCCTTCTCCATAACACCATATGGCGGTGGAAAAGTTGGTTGTATCATCAATCGTACGAAAAAGTTGGTTAGAAAAATAAGTTTCCATTACCGCCGGTCGTTGTGGAATCTCATATCTATTCCATAAAAATAAGGCATTTTCCATATAAGAATCATAAGCACCTTGAATCAATTTTAGTTCGGCCAAGGTAAAACCCGATTCTTCCTGCCAAATTGGTAAAGAGGGGTCTTTAATATCCTTTACCCAAGCGTAATTATTTTTTGCTGCAATGCGCTGCGCCACATCTTCATGCCCCGTCTTCATCAATAAATAACCAACTGCGCAATGCGTTCCATGCTCGTCGATAAAAACAGGTGTGCGCTCGCTACGATAATAATTTTTCGGAAAATTACCGGCCTTTCGATAGGTATCAAGCACGTCAATCAATTGGTTACGACTTCGCTTTTGGTCGCGACTCAACAATTTTGTAGAATTTGATTTTAAGATCGAGATCACTGCACCCAAATGTGCCTGTATATAGGCTTGATCGGTTTCGAAAACTTGATAATCTCCGTTGGGAGCGCGGTCTGCATATGCTTTCCACGCAGGATTAAAAGCACATAATTGATCGTAAAAACTAGCGGATCTTCCAGTCATAACTGCAAGTAAAGCGAAGAATAGGAACAAATTTCTCATGATAAATCAGTATTTACACCAAATGTAACTTAAGAAGTAGCGGATAAAAATAACCCATGAGTGAACTAGACTTTTGAAGGGGTAAACGAGCCTTTTGAATGAGTTGGTAAATTTATAATTTATTTAATCGCATGGAGTCAGGTTTAATTCCGACCTTCGATCGAACGGTAATCAGCTTAATCAAAAAAAGATGAAAACACAAGCAGAACATTTCTATCAACTCTGGAAAGAAGCGCGCACGCGCCTCACCAATCAACTCGGCGGAATAACAGCGTCTGATTTAAGTAAACGACTCGGTAACTCGCCCAATAGCGTGGGGTTTTTATTGCGTCATATTGCAGATGTCGAATTGCTTTTTGCAAAAAATGTTTTCGGATCAACCACCGTGAAAGTCATAGCAAAAACCGTCATTAGTGGCAAAGATACGGGTGAATGGACCGATTTGGAAGATTTAATTACATATCTTGAATTGGCAGAGGATGAGTTAGAATCGATTATTCTAGAACAGCCAAATGAAGCGTGGAAAGATGTGATTGAAACAAAAGAATTTGGTGTGAAAACAAAAAGCGAGGCATTGGGACGAATTGTTTCGCACACAGCTTATCACGCAGGTCAAATTGGTTTGATCAAAAAGTATGGACAGGTCTAGACAATCCATTTAGATAAAAGATTTTTGGGCGTTCCCCCGCCGCTCGCTGTGCTCGGGCTGTGCCGGGCTTTTCGCTACTAGTCCTCACCCCAAAAAAAGGGGTTGTGGGCTAACCGCTGCAATCCCTAACGCAAAAGATACGCTACAAAAGCGCTGGTGAATGCGTTAAAACGCCAAATACATTACATGATTCGGGTTGGATCGTTCTTCATTCAACTTAAATAAATAACTGCCCACAATTTCGAAGCCCGTTTTTTCGTAAAAAGTTATGGCCTTATGATTTTCCGTCCATGTAAAAAGCCATAAACCGGCCTGATCATTTTCTTTCGCTAATGCGATATTAAATTGTAATAATTGATACCCGAGCCCTAATCCATAATGCGTTTGGAGAACATATAAACGATCCAATTTTGTATTGTTTTTTCCTGCTAAAGATGGGCAAATTGAATTATAAGTCACTTTCGAAAAACCAATCAACTCCCCTTTGTCTTCCAAAACGGCATAATAGTTCGCAGGGTCGGCTATGTCTGCAGCGAGCGCTTCAATCGTATATTTTTCATCTAAATAAGCATTTAGAATTGCACTTGGAGCACTTGCCGAATGCGCTTCCATAAAGGTTTTTCTCGCAATTAGAGCAAGTTTTTCAAGGTCGGTATCAATCGCTTTTCGCAGAATTGGCATCTTTTTTTTTTGCGCAAAAATAGTGGTTTTGTTGTTCATTAGTTATTAGTTATTAGTCATTAGTTTTTAGGCAATAGTCATTAGTCATTAACCAAGGTGAGCGGGGTGATCTCGGCTGAGCCGAGACGAAGTAAGTCGAACCCCAAGATAGTAGCAAAGGTGAGCGGGGTGAGCGTAGTCGAACCCCAAAATAGAAGGCAAAAGGCAAAAGTTTTTTCTCCAACCATTCAAATCATCAAACCATAAACCCCAAAATAGGCACACATTTATCGTGACAAGCTGGATAAAACGCTAGATGTTTCCGCGACGCTGATTTATTTGATTTTCCCCACCAAAATTCGGCTATTGCAATGGGAGTTAACTGATGTTGATAAGCGTAATGCAAAAGTTTGGGTGCTGCACATTCACCTGCTCCAGCAGGAGGGATTTTACTTCCATAATCGGCAAATATTTTTACCAAAGATTTAGATTCTCCCTTTGAATTAAGAAAAACATAGGATGCAAATAATTGATGCTGTAATTCATACGACCGGTTTTTTCGTTGCATTTTGAGTTGCTCATATTCTTCATCCAAAGAGGCACTTTTCATAACCTCAGAAATTCCTTTTAGTTCTAGCATTCCTTTTGTGATAAAACTATCATTCGTACTAACGTCAAATAGTGATGGAACAAAGTGAGTCGGATGAGGCTCGTCTAAAATTTTACCCGAAAAGGTGGCCAAATAACCAAGGTCTCCATTTTCCGCTCGCACCACCAAAACGCCAAACATTTTACCTTTAGCCGCAATTTGGATCTCCAAATCAGTTCCAAAATTATGACGCCAAAGCGATTGGTTTTTAATTAAAAAGGCTTGTAATTCTGTACTCGCGAGTTGAGCAATTTCGGGAATATTGGACTCAAATGGATTGTTCATTTGAGTCGGAATATCAACCTTCTCCAGTTCGGAAATAAAAGGAATAAAACATGTCGGCTTCATAGTTTACCCAAAAGTAGCGAACTAATCCTTTAATCAGTTCGGTAAATACCCATTATTAAATAATTCAAACTGCAACACAAGCACACAACATTAGCCTTTTGTACTAAACAAAAACGATTCGCAGCAAGCCACGAATCGTCTTCATTAGAATTTAATTATAGAATAAAAAAAATTAAATTTCAGTTATAAAATCAGCTTTAGGTGTTCTTACTTTTTTCATGTTCACTAACCAATCATTCGCTGCATCACGGTAACCAATCGGTAAAAGGGTAACACTTTTTAGACCGTGCTCAGCTAAACCTAAAAGTTGATCCAATTCTGCCATATTAAACCCTTCCATTGGGGTGGCATCCACTTTTTTTTCTGCCGCTGCCACCATAGCCAAACCTAAAGCAATATAAGATTGTTTAGCGGCATGATGCGCATGAGCCTCTTGGCTCAATGGTTCATACATCCCCCAAAGGTTTTTTTTATAGTCATCCATTTTGTTAGATGGCAGTCCGCGTTCTTTCAAGGTGCGATCGAAAACGCTTTCAATGCGTTCTAACGTGTAAGAATCCCAAGCCGCAAAGACCACTAAATGCGAGCAGTCTACAATTTGACTTTGTCCAAAAGCTATCGGTTGAATTTTGGCTTTCATTTTAGCATCTGTAATAACAAATACCTTGTACGGTTGCAATCCAGATGAAGAAGGTGCTAAACGTGTAGCTTCTAGGATGTAATCAATTTTATCTTGAGAAACGGTTTTTCCGTTCATTTTTTTTGTTGCATAACGCCAATTCAAATTTTCTAATAAACTCATTTTTCTTGTATTTGGTTCTTTGGTACAAATTTAATTATATTTGCTATACTTTAGTAATAACTATACCAAAGTATAGTGCTATACTTGCTGATAGTTGGTTAAACATGTATTTATGGAGACAGAAGAAATTGCTTTGATTGAACAGGGAAAAGTAGGGGTAAAAAAACCGTGCGATAAAATCATACAACCCGTTCAAGATGCCTTGTATGTTTTGAGCGGCAAATGGAAATTACCGATCATTATCGCCCTTAAATATGGTAATAAACGTTTCAGTGAAATCGCACGTGAAATACCCAAAATTACCGACCGTATGCTGTCGAAAGAATTGCGTGAATTGGAACTAAATCAATTGGTAAAGCGGACCGTTTACGATTCAGTTCCGGTTGCAGTTGAATATTCCCTCACGGATTATGGCTGTACATTAGATCCTGCTATAGAAGCACTCTATAAATGGGGGGTTGAGCATAGGAAAAAGATTGGTGGGAACTGATGGGATGAATCATCTTGAATAAATTTCTCTCTTCTTACTGAAGCTGTTTTTAGACCAAAGGGATCATAAGATTCCTTTTTATTAAGGTCAATCCACTAACGATTAACTCCGCTAGTTCTGTGACCTGTCTTGCAAAATGCACGCAGGCTGATCTCGGCTGAGCCAAGACGAGGTCAAGGTATGAAGGTGAATAAATTTTCCTATTTGAAAGCGAACACCGAATCATAACCTATTTTTAAATGGATATAGAGAATCGCCCTATCTACTCTAGTAAAATCAAATGGTTTATGTTTAAAAACCTACTTCTTGTTGCTTCTTTTTACACGTCCATTGCCAATAAAAATACGGGAAAATTGGTAATATGGATCCAAGTGACTCTTTTGCATCTGGCATTAGCATAAAAAAACCTGCAAATTCAGCTCTAAAACATCTTAAAATTCCCCAGTTCGCTTTGTAAAACGGCGCTATTCTGAATCCATAAGATAATTGGTACTTACGCGGAATGTTATCCAAATAAACGAAAGTTGTTCCGTACGAGGTTGTGGTATGAACAGATAACCATGGTTTTGGGCGCCAATCGATACTCAATGAAAGATCTGGATTAACCGTCCGATTAAAATAGCGTCCAACGTAGTTGACAGAATCCTTGTTTTCAATTCTTAAATTTTGAGAATAAGTAACCCCCATAGAAAGATGGAGATGAAGTTCCTTTTGATTGTGCCAACTAAAGTTAAAACGGTTATACCAGCTAGTCCCTGGTTCTCTTTCAACTCTTAAATTTGGAGCATCCAATTGATTTTGTTTTCGCCACAAATGTTGAAACATTGTTTCAAATGCAATAGTTGGTCGCCATTTTTTTTGGTCAATCAACTTAAACCTAAAATTTAAGCTAGGTACTGGTAAATGGGGCTCTATAAATAAGCCTCCAACTATAGGTAAAAGATCTATTTCTGCTGTAATTTTATCCGTTATTCCCCACCAAGCCCAACTCGGAAGTGGCAACGTAAAAGGACTTTGATTGTAAACAAATTCATTCTTTTTTAAAGTGTAAGCAGTAAATCCATCTGCAGGATGTAAATAAATATCGTTTTGTAAACCCCGCAGGCTATCTTCTTGCCCAGATACGAGTTGCACAACGAACAAGAGGTAAATAATAAGATTATTTTTTAATATGCTCATAGGATAGTCAAGAAATGTAGTCATTTTTTCGATACAGGTATTAAAATGAAATAGGCATTATATAGTTTGTATTTCATCAATTTTTAAATGGTGCAATCTTAAAATTTAATTTTACGTAAAAGATAATGGCGTGGTAATTTTCTATCCATGTAAAGAGCCACATACAGGCTTGATTATTCTTTTTTGCGAGTTTAATATTCTATTCTATAAGCTGATAGCTTAGTCTCAACCATGGCGCTAACCTAGTAAGTATAACCGATCCAGTTTCATGATGCGCTGACCACTAAAAGCTTTTGCTTAAATACTCCGGTTAATCAAATATCTAGCTAGAATTAAAGAGTGTTGTCAAGTCTATAAGTATTTAATCCCTGTATCAAGATCGTTAAATAATAATTTATTTTCGTAAATTAGAATCAATTAAAAATCAAGATGAAAAAAATCATACTTCTCGCATTTATCGCGGCCTTTACCATGTTTAACGCCTCTGCACAAACAGGAAAATTGAAAACATACACCTCCAATGATTGGGATTATTGGGAAATAAATTATGCAGGTAATTCGGGTAAAATCAAAACATATACCTCCGAAGATTGGGATTATTGGGAGTATAATTATGCTGGTAAATCAGGCAAAATCAAGACATATACTTCAAACGATTGGGATTATTGGGAGGTTGATGGAGGTGCTATAAAAATAAAAACATATACCTCCAATGATTGGGATTATTGGGAAATCTCCGGATCAGGAATTTCAATGAAAATGAAAACGTATACTTCTGAAGATTGGGATTATTGGGAATATTCGGGCAATGCCTCAGGGAAAATTAAAACCTATACCTCCGAAGATTGGGATTATTGGGAAATTTCAGGAAATCTTTCTTCGCTCAACGCACAAAGTCAGGTCGCCATACTATTTGTGGCCATTTTCACGAGTAGTATAAAAGTGAGAGGACTGAATAAATAAGGTGTTTTGGGCGTTCCCACAGCCACTCGTTGCACTCGGTCCGGGTCAGGCTTTACGCTACTAGTCTTTCGGTAAAACCTCAAGCGCTAACCGCTTCAATCCTTAACGCAAGACCTTGCAAACGAACGAATATTTCTTCAAAAACAATGCTGGCTTTGTTGTCATAATCTTCTAAAATTGCTTTACTTCGCATTCAATTAATAATAAACTGGTCATGCTTTGATGCATGCTATTCTGATCATGATAAAGAACTATTTTTTAGCGCTACTCACTGTTGTTTTTCATTTATTCGCTCTTGGACAGGATAGTCTTCAATTGGATAAATCCACGAACGATTACATGTTTAAGCTCGACAGTTTAAAAATTGCCGATAGTTTGGACCAATCGCGTTTGCTTGAAGAACTGAATCAGCTTTCGGATGCCAATCAGCAAGAAAAAGACAAACTACAAGCCAAACTTGATTCATTAACCTTGGTAAAAGAATTAAGGAATTTAAAATTAAAGTCAGAGGCAGATTCATTGAGGTTGGTCACAGTCGGTTATCCTGTTCTCTTTTTTGGCGATACTTTATTTGCTGTTTATACTAAGTTAGGACCAATAAAACCTGCCGAACGGGCCAAACGAATTCAAGAAAAATTAGAAAGTTTAGTCGAAGCGAATGATTTTTATACGGACTCTTTAAGGATTGAAGATTCAGAGGAAACAGCTGATTTATATCACGGACAAGAAATCATTTTTAGTGTATCGGACAAAGATGCCTTTTGGTTAGAGCAAACAAAAATTGAATTAGCTGATACGTACCAAATGGAAATTGCAGCGGCTTATGAAAGTTATCGAGAAGCCCACAGTTTGCGCAATATATTAAAGCGAATTGGTTTTTTAATCTTAGCCCTGTTGGGTCTTGTCCTCACCATTTATTTTGTCAATCGCGGATTAAAATGGTCCTCAGCTAAATTGGTGGAAAAAAGTGACAAATTCGTACGTCCTATCAAGGTTAAAAATCTTGAATTATTGACAGTTGAGCGCGAAAAGCAATTGATTTTGTGGTTGCTTAAAGTTTTTCGAATCGTTGTAATACTTGCAGTTCTTTATATCTTTTTACCCATCATCTTCAGCATTTTTCCTGCAACCGAAAGTTTAGCGCACAACCTGATCGGTTATATCACCACACCGCTCAAAAATTTCGGAATGGGCTTCATCAATTTTATTCCCGAATTGATTTCTATTACCGTCATCATTTTAATTACCCGCTACTTTATTCGTGTCTTGCGCGCAATTACTACTGAAATTGCTACCGGCAAACTAGAGATCAAAGGCTTTTATCCCGATTGGGCAAAGCCAACTTTTAACTTGGTCAAAGGGTTGTTGTACGCAATCGCTTTTATCATGATTTTCCCCTATTTACCTGGAAGTGATTCTCCAATATTTCAAGGTGTAACCGTCTTCTTTGGTTTGCTCATCTCTTTAGGATCGTCCTCCGCTATCGGAAATATGATTGCCGGTTTAGTCATTACTTACATGCGTCCCTTTAAAAAAGGAGATCGGGTAAAAATTGGCGATACAACTGGAGATGTGATTGAAAAAACAATGTTGGTGACGCGGCTCAGAACAATCAAAAATGAAGAAATTACCATTCCAAACTCTGCCATACTCAACGGTAGCACGACCAATTATACGGCTAGTTTGGCCAAAAATGATGTGGGTTTAATTTTATATACGACTGTTACGATAGGTTATGATGTTCCTTGGCGAGAAGTTCATAAAATGCTCGTTGATGCTGCCCTAAGAACAGATTTAATCAATAAAGAACCTTTGCCATTTGTATTGCAAACCAGTCTGGATGATTTTTATGTGAGCTATCAGCTCAATGCCTATACAAGCAAACCTAAATTTTCGGCTAAAATTTATTCAGATCTCCACGCCAATATTCAGGATTGTTTTAATGAAGCAAATGTTGAAATTCTATCCCCGCACTACAGAGCACAAAGAGATGGTAGCGCCTCTACCATTCCAACAGCAACATCACCAAAAAATGACTAGAATGAAACACAGAACTTTACAAGTTGGTTGGCTATGGCCTTTATTTTTTCTTGTCGTAACCTTGTTTTCTACAACCGAAAAAAAGGACGATCAAATAAAATACATCTACCTGGTTCGTCATGCCGAAAAGGATTTAACCGATACAACCGATAATCCAGCCTTAACGCCAGCAGGAGAATCCCGCGCTCAGCGTTTGGTGTCAGAATTTGAATCCATTCATCTCGATCAAATTTTTAGTACGTCCTATCAACGGAACATGAACACAGTGGCTCCTCTTGCCAAAGAGAAAAATCTCACCATTGAAAACTACGCGTGGAAAGAATATGAATGTTTGATCAAAAAATTGAAAGAAGGTGACAACCAATCGATCTTAATATGTGGCCACGGCGACAACCTCATTCCCATGATTGAATTGCTCGGGGGAAAATCACCCTTAAAATCGCTCGGTCCTAATGAGTATGATAAGCTCTTTAAAATCACCTATCATCCGCAAAAGACAAAGGTGAAAATATGGTCTTATTAAGTTGTATTATTTCCCTGAAACAAGTTGATAGGATGCAAGGGCAAATGACTTGGTTGTGGAGCTGTAAAAATACAATTTTGTCGTTCCTGTTCTCATATTCGTAACGAGCACACATTCCAAACCATTTTGATCTAAATAGGGGTGAAAGCTATATGAACCTGAGTCTCCAGTTGGATTACTAGGCAATTGATAATTTGCCAAAACAAACTCCTGATGATCGCTCGAATAAAAATATAATTTTGACGTTCCCGTTACCTCATTCCAAGCTAGCACACATTCATAACCATTTTGATCCAAGTAAGGATGAAATTGATGTACACCACTTTCACCTGTCGGTCGTGTAGGTAATTGATAGGAGGCAGGTAGGAATTTTTTCTCTTCCGAACTATAGAACATGAGTGTTGATTGACCATTGGATGTATTCCATAGGAGCACGCATTCAATACCATTTTGGTCTAAATAAGGGTAGGCCTGATATTGAGAAAAGATAGAGTTTGAAATAGAAAAACTGAATAATAAAAATAATAATGTTTTCATAGTTGAAGTAGCTTTAAAATTGGTTTATCGAGGACAATATAATTATTTTAGGAATTATGTTATACAAAACAAATAAAATAATTTTAAATTTTGCGCGAGGTTTAGGCTGTTTAAAAGAACTACTTTTGATTTACGTGCGAATAATTTTTATGCGATCCATCACAGTTAGGCATGCGTTTGGAGTGGCCACAGATACAATCTGTTAATCCTTTTCCGTTGTAAATTCGGGCTAAACTTGATTCTATTCTCGCTTCTCTCGTCTTTGCCTGTTTGGCTCCAGCAAAAAATAAGAGATAACCACGTTGTCTGCCCGGAGTGAGTTTCTCAAAAGCATCTTTAAACGCTTTGTCTGAATCAAGTTTGGCTTGCAACTCATCCGGAACGTCATAGTCTTTGTGTTTTTTTACATCAACTTTTAGTCCCTCTTTTTCAACCTCAATCGCTTCAAAAATATAAGCTCTAATGATCGCTTCCTGCGCTTCAATCTCTTTTATGTTGGCAAATCGAATTTGGCGTGCAGACTGTACATTTTCGGTTTGCTGAATTAGTATTTTCTCCGGATCACTCAATAAAGCGCCTTTGAAAAAAGCAATCGCACAATATTCTTTAAAACCGTGAATAAGGACAATGTTGGCGTTGTTTAAGGTGTAACAAGGCACGCGCCATTTGAACGTTTCAGTCAACATGCAATCTAAAACAATCGAACGCAATTTATCCATTTCTGCTTTCCAGATCGTTTGTTTTTCAAAAAAGGCTTCTACTTTTGGATCAGACATATACGACTTTTGCTAATGAGCTTTAAATGTAGTTGTTTTTGGTTAATCGTGGAGTATGTTCCACAGTTTACGGAATCCTTTATTCGACCGAAAATTGCGCGTATCCGCTTTTGAACCTATAATTTGGATATCATCACAGGCAAAACAAATTTTCACTATTCCTTCTATTTTGTTCTCTTTTCGAAAGATGAGCAAATCACGGTAAACGGGCAAGCAAAGTGACCATTCGTTAGCAGGATCGTCGCTTTTCTCTCTAAAAAGATCCTTTATTAAGGGCCATTTTTCTTCTGCGATTTCTTCTGGAGCGAATCCTAATTTCCCCAATTTTGAAATAAAGGAAGTATCGTCTAGGTCAACGGGCCGATCACCTGTTAAAAGAGAAAGAAGTAGATCTTCATTTTTAGTTCGTTTTTTATCTTCTAAAACAAAGGTTTCGTTCTCTGTTATCGCAGTTTGATAATAGTCCACTTGATCAAAGTCAAAATAATAGACTTTCCAATCGTCATTTTCAATTGCCACAACTGGATTTGAAGAAGAGGTGCAGGCAAAACTGAAAAGTAGAACAGTGAGGATGTATAGTTTATTTTGACGTCTCATTATCGACTATTTTACACTGAATTCCCCAAATATAATTAAATTATTGAATAGTCCCAAACATACCACTAATTTCCAACAGTTGCAATAACCATGCGGTTAAAGAGGTTTTCGCCGAAGTATCTTCTGTTTAAGCGATAACAAAACTCATTGAGATAATTTTG
>Ga0222668_1001214_pt1 | contig 12286 bp, 11 predicted proteins | sample AntAcemetagen728_FD_179823 | JGI IMG/M metagenome (GOLD analysis project Ga0222668, IMG submission 179823) | Saline water microbial communities from Ace Lake, Antarctica - #728 | ecosystem: Environmental > Aquatic > Non-marine Saline and Alkaline > Saline | place: Antarctica: Ace Lake... | reverse complement strand
TATTTACAACTTTACCTTGATGAATTTTGCTACAAACTTAACCGCAGGTACTTTGGAGATAGACTTTTTGATAGACTTGTACTAGCCGTTGCAAAATCTTACTGGTAGGATTACGGGGAATCAATTAAATTAATTTATATTTTATTATTTATCAAATTTTAAAACTATTTTAATATAAATTAAAAATACGTTTTATTAAATTTTTGACTCATTAAGACTAAAAAGAAAAACTAGGTTTACCGAACGAACGGTCAACAAAAAGAAGACCTTAAATTAAATTATTATGGAAATCGTTTTAATAATAATCGTAGCCTTTATTCTAATCATTCTTCTCTCAAATTTTAGAGCGGAGGTAAAGAAGAATATGAAAATTTTGAATTCGAATTTAATCAATGTTAGAAAAGAAATCGAAGAGATGCGCAAAGGCACAAGTACTGCTCAAGAGTCAAGCGCAACTTCAAAACCGAAGACTGCTGCTTCTGTTCAATCACTTGAAGTGAGTTCTCAGCGACTTGTAACGCAGGTAAAACCATTTGAAGACAAGCCTCTTGAGCAAACTCTTCCAGACATTTCTGTACCAACCCAAGAAAAAATAGACCTGCCGAAAGAAGTTTCCGAATCTGTTGCAGCACCAGTTCTCGAAGAAAAAATTGAAACGAAAACAGAAACGAAACAACCTGAATCAATTGCCGTTCAGCCCGAGCCGCGCGTAAAACGCGATTATGAAAAACTAATCGGTGAAAATTGGTTGAATAAAATTGGGATCGCAATTTTGGTGATCGGTATTGGTTTCTTCGTTCGTTATGCGATTGACAAAAATTGGATTGGTGAATGGGGTCGTGTAGGAATTGGCTTATTAACAGGCGGCATTCTAATTGGAATCGCACATTATTTGCGCAAGAAATTCCATGCGTTTAGTTCTGTATTAATTGGTGGCGGAATAAGCACGTTCTATTATACCATCTCAATTGCTTTTCATGATTATCAACTCTTTAATCAGACAACAGCTTTTGCCATAATGGTTGGCATCACTCTATTTTCAAGTATTATTTCTGTGATTTATGACCGTAAAGAATTGGCAATTATTGCGCTTATTGGCGGATTTACTTCACCATTTATGGTGCAAAACGGAGCAGGGAATTATATCATCTTCTTCACCTATATTGCTATTTTAAATTCGGGCATATTAGGATTAAGTTATTTTAAAAAATGGGCTGTTCTCACAAAACTTGCCGTTGGTTTTACCACCTTATTTTTTGGTGCCTGGATGATCACCAATGCTCCACTTAGCGCTGTTCAAGCAAACTGGGCAATCTTCTTTATATCCCTCTTTTATATTCAGTTTTTGATCGTAAATTTAATTTACAATTTTGCGCGCAAAATGCCTTTTAAGGCTTATGAATTCGTGCAATTGACAGGTATTACAGCCTTATTTTACGGAGGAGTGATGTATTTATTACCCACACATGATTTTGCCATCAGTCAAACCGGATTTACAGTATTGATGAGTTTTTTCTTTATAGGATTGGCAATTCTAGGACAAGTTCGAAAAGGAACCGACCCCGCGTTCGGCTATTTGATGATTGGAAAAGCGATTTCTTTTGTGACGATCGCAGCTGGTGTTTCATTTGACGGCAACTTTATGGCACTTTTCTGGGCAACAGAAGCGGTGGTCTTACTTTTAATCGGTCAAAAAACCAATTTGAAGATCCTAAAAAACACATCCATGATGTTGAACATTATTACGCTTGGCGGTCTAATTCGTGAATGGGCAATGGGTTATTATACTGAAACAGAAAGGCTAACACCCTTTGCAAACGGAACATTTTTCACAGGCCTTTTTGTCATTGCCAGCTTTGCTTTGACTTTTATTTTAATTAATCGTTCAAAAGATGATGATAAGAACATGCTTATACGATCAGACAATTATAAATTTTCCGTTGGTGGGCTGCTATTTGGATTAACGTACCTTACCTTCGTATTCGAATTAGTGTATCAATTAGACTATCTTTATTTTAAAGTAGGTGAAGCCTTAATTTTATGGATTTTCCACCTTTCCATTATTTTGGCAGGAGTAATCATAACGCAGTATAGAAAATCTAATTTAGCACGTCAAATTTTCTTTTTCATAGGCTGTTTAGCCACGCTTGTATTTCTGATTGTTGCGCAACAAAATAATTTTACGCTTTTGTATGATACACTTGTGGCTCCTGAGGTTAGTCCGTATTATTACCTCCATTTCGTCTTAACAGGATTAGTGATTGGTTTATTATTCATGCTTTGTAAAGGATCACTGACCATCTTTGAAGACAAGCGACAAATCAATTGGTTCTTGAGCGCATTAAGTGTAATTGGACTCGTTATTGCCACGGTAGAATTGGATCTAATTCTAGGCTATAGTTTAGCACCTAGATACGGAATAAGCGCGGTGTTCCGTCACACACATACAGAAGGCTTCACGATATTATGGGGCATCTATTCATTCATTCTCATGATTTTTGGCATGAAAAAGAAAAATCGGGTTATGCGTGTTTTAGCCTTGATCCTATTTAGCATAACGCTAATAAAACTGTTTATTTTTGACATTCAAGAAATTTCAGAAGCGGGTAAAATTGTTGCCTTTATTTCACTGGGTATTTTGCTTTTAGTAATTTCATTTATGTATCAAAAATTAAAAGCATTGATTGTAGGTGAAATTGAAGACAACGAAGAAAACCAATAAAGAACTAATTTGGGGAGCCTTAAGAAGCTCTCCAAATTTTTACATATTTTAATCATCTCTTATGCGTCCAAAAATGGTGTCCTATTCTTTATTTGCTTTATTATTGGGACTTAGTTTAATTCCACTAATCCTCTTTTCAAGTAAACTGATGAATAGCAAAGGATGGTTTTCGCTTTATCTTTTCGGGATGGGTGCCATTCATCTTTCTTGCCTATTTATCGCCCTCTTCAAAAACAAATCAAAATCTAACAATTTTCTATATTTTCTTACGCCTATCATAACCCTTACAAACATCCTTCACAGCATCCTTATTGTATTGCTTATGTTTGTGTTAGCCGATTACATAGCAGGCATTTTGTTTCAATTACGTTGCGCATTGGCCGTTTCGATTGGATTGATTTTCTTATCCGTCATTGTCTTTAGAGAAGAGAAAATATTGGTTGAAAATGAAGAACGAGAACAAGAGAATATACACTAAAATAGTTTTATCATTTGAAGACTATGAAGACCGAAAAAAGAAATAAAGTGATGAGGATAAAGTACTACTTCTCGTTCATCCTGCTATCAATCTGCTCGGCATGTGCGATTTCTAAAAAATTGAATCAAGCTGATTTGCCTACAAATTCGTCCGAAAATCAATTCAAAAATACCACGATTATTTATGCCTATTTCGAAGATTCACAAACGCATGATTATTCGGGCAATTGGGATTTTGATGGCGACGGGAAATTCGACACCCTAAAATTTGTCGGTAACGGAGGTGCACATGTCTATTACCACCTTAGTATTGGATTGAGTTCAGAAAGAGAAACGCATAACTATGAATGGCTCTCAAGTGATTTTCCTTTATTGGATTCGTTTGAAGGATTTATTAAGGATACGAACGCGGTGAATTTTGTGGTTCACGACTTTAATGATGACGGATTAGTCGACATTTATTTGAACTGCGAAGAGAATGGATATACAGTGCTTTCGGAAGAGCAAAAAGCATTGGGACTAAAAACATCTCGCATTGTAATTTCCTATAATCCAGCAATTCAGGATTTCACGTTTTTTGATTGGAAAGACGGTTAAAACCTCAGATTGCAGAACTATTTTTTTAGCCTAACCTAATCTTCATCCCCAACCCATTATCACTCAATTCCACCTTATCCAAAAAACCATTTAATTTTTCGTTTCTGTGTTTCGTATGCAAAAGAGATGCTGTCAAATCAAATAGAAAGAGAAATCCACCTTGCAGAAGGAGCGAATTTCCAAATCCGCGGAAGCGATAATAATTCGCATCATCCAATTGGGCGCGTTGCTTCAGCAATAATCCACCTCCCATATAAACTAGATCCAATGCCGTATTAAATAAGAAAATTTTCTCCGTTTTTAGTTGATCCTTCCACGTTTGTGCAAAAGAAAATGAACTTGGATCCGTCTTTCGCGCTTTAAAATAGCCCGGAATAGATAAGGCTAGATTTACACCGCTCCACATCACATTCATTTGATGAAAATACATGGCTTCATTATCAGTTGTTGCCCAACCATATGAACTCACAGCCACATTTGAAAGCGACCAAGAAGTCAGTCCGATCATTAAGTTTTGATCTAATTTTAGACGCTCGGCATTATAATCCGACAGTGTTTGAGACCAACTGATACCCGGTAAGAATAAAAAAATGAATAAATATCGCATAGGCAGTTTAAAAGTAAAACAAAATCAATCCCCTATTGTTCTAGCAGACAAAATACAGATGATCAACTATTTAAATGACCAATCATAGGTGTCCAATTTAGACAAACAAGCTGTGAGCAAATCAATCGAACCTTGGATATCGTCTTTATTCGCCATTTCAATGACTTGATGCAAATGACGGGTAGGAATAGAAATTGCACCCGCGATTGAACCTCCTTGTGTCATACGCTGAATCCCAGCCGTATCAGTACCTCCAGCAGTTAAAATTTCCGGTTGCCACTTGATTTTATTCAGATCAGCGGTTTTTTTCATATAATCCACCATACGATAATCACAGATTGTCATGGCGTCCATAATTTTAATAGCTGTACCTTCGCCTAGTTTTGTAATTTTCTCATGCTCAGCTGCGCCAGGCAAATCAAAAGCAATGGTCGTGTCTAAACCAAAACCAAAATCAGGATTAATTTTTAAGGAAGAAACATTTGCGCCTCTTACCCCAACCTCTTCTTGAACTGTAAAGACACCATAAACATCATAAGGCACTTCTTTATCCTTCAAATTTCGAAGACACTCAATTAAAATAAAAACAGCCAAGCGATTATCGAGAGACTTAGAATTTACACAATTCCCCATTTCAATAAACTCCCGTTCACGCGTTATTGGATCACCTATTTTGACAATTTCCATCACCTCTTCTTTTGCTAATCCTGTATCAATAAAATAGTCCGATAATTTTGCCACTTTATTGCGTTCATCTGGCGTCATTACGTGAATGGGTTTAGACGCCATTACACCAATGATATCTTTTTTACCGTGAATGATAACGCGCTGCGCCGTTAAGGTTTTAGGATCAAATCCACCCAAGGTATGAAAGCGAATAAACCCTTTATCATCAATATGAGTCACTATAAATCCAATTTCATCCATATGCGCACCTACCATGGCGCGTTTAGGCGATTTCCCTTTTTTAATGGCGTAAACATTGCCCATATTATCCACCTCTACTTCATCTACCAATGGCGTAATTTCACGGATCACTAATTCCCTCACCTTTTGTTCAAAACCAGGAGCACCTGGTGTTTTGCAGATTTCTGCCAATAATTCTAAATTCATATCATTTACTTTTCAATACCTATTTCTTTTTATCACTATTAGTCGCTACGCGGTAACCGAGCATAATTGGAACACCGACCAGGCATATAATCAATAAGAACAGTCCTTTCCATGAAGGGCCAACCGCAGAAACCTGATGCACAATTGCTGGTTGAGGCAAGCGGCTATGATCTAAAAATGCGCGCAATGAAATATCCATGGAATAAACGAGTTCGTTTTCTGTAATATCCGCTTCAAAAATAGCCGCATCATAAAAATAGAAAAACGCGGTGAAAAGCACGATTGCAATGAAGGAGTATAGGATGATTTTTTGCATGTTCTGTTTAATCAAAATTTAAAAATAATCAAAAAAAAGCCGAATTCGACATACGTTCAAATTCGGCTTTCAAATCATTTAGATGCGTTTAACAAAACTCATCAAAGGCCATTGCCAAGTTTTCAGCAATCATTTCAGCTGATCTTCCCTCGATATGATGTCTTTCAATAAAGTGAACCAATGTTCCATCTTTAAATAATGCAATAGAAGGAGATGACGGAGGGTAAGGAAGCGTATATTTTCGCGCTTGATTCACCGCATCACCATCAACACCTGCAAAAACAGTTACCATACTTGAAGGTAATTTTGAATGTTTAGTTGAAAGAAGTACACCCGGACGCATTGTCCCTGCTGCACAACCACAAACTGAATTGATAACACATAATGTTGTTCCTTCTGCACTAATCGCTTGATCGACAGCTTCAGGTGTTTCTAGACTTTTAAACCCGGCTTGAACCAATTGGTTTTTCATTGGGGTTGTTAATTCTGCTGGATACATTTTATTTATTTTTTTATATAATTAATTAACTCATGAGCTGATTAAATGTTCAACCAACTATCTTTCTTACAAAGTTGCACATAAATTTGCCTTTGTCATAAAATATGGACGTGAAAAAGCGTTTTTACTTACGAATTGGGAGGTAATAATGCTCAAATCGTTGTATATCTACTTCGCGCTCGAGTGATTCATCTTTCAAAATATGATCGAGAAGATGCCCAGCGTAATATGGTGCTATCATCACTCCTTTTGTTCCAAGTCCATTAAAAACGAATGCATTTTTTTGAGCGGGATGGACGCCTAATAAAGGTTTACGATCAATAACTGTGGGACGAATGCCAGCTTTATGTTCTATGATCGTATAAGGAAAGGAAGTAAAACTTTCCAATCGTTCAATCAATTCATTTTTAGCAGCGGCTGTTGTTACAGGTTCGGTTAGCTCCCAATTGTAGGTTGCCCCAACTTTATAGATAGAAGGTGCAACTTGCATGACAAACATATTTTTATTGAGGGTGGCATCAAAATTCAATTCTTTTGTTTCAATGAGCAACGTTTCACCATGCGTTAAGTTCAGCGGCAAATACTTAAAAAACGGATTTTTTCTTAAGCCGTAGCCTTCTGAAAAGATGTAGGTTTTAGTTGGGTTCAATTCGGTTTCATCAAAAAAGCCTGTATCAAATTGAACTTCTTTTGCAAGAAAAAATTCTTTTGAAGCTTCTAAAAATTTAACTGTATCCAGATTCCCTATCGTCTTAACCTCTCCTATTCCATTGGGAAATTGCACCGCAGATTCGGCAGGCAATTCTGCCTTAGATGGACTTGTTAGGTAGGGTGAAAAGCGATCATCTCCTTCTTTTGATGCCCAATTATTTGCTTCTTCAACCGAAGCGAACACCCGAAAAATTGATTTTCGGGACACTAATTTAAGCCCTAAAATCTCTTCGATTCGGGTATAAAAATCATCTGCATACGGCATTAAAACGTCCGCATTCCAACTTTTCGTTAACCGTTTAAAAACAACAGGATTAACCAGACCAGCTGCCACACGTGTAGAGTGATTTTCAAGAGAATCTTTTACAGAAAAAGATTGTTCCCGAAAATACAATTCCCACCCCAAAGCAGCACCTGCTAATCCCCAACCAACAATTATAATTTCCTGAACAGTTGTCTTCTCGCCCATTGCATTCACTTAAATTCGTGCCGCTAAGGTAGCAATACTTATAGTGCAATTATTAATTTCCATCAATTCGGCCACACACGCTTCCAGTGTTGCTCCCGTGGTTAAAACATCATCCACCAATAAAACATGCTTATGCTCCAAATCGCTTGAATGCTTTACTTTAAAAATTCGCTTCACATTTTGCCAACGATCATATTTAGAGAATTGCGTTTGTGATTGATTATAAGCGTGACGAATGAGGTGCTTGGTAGAAATGGGCACATTGATCTTTTTAGAGATTCCTTCAGCAATCATTAAACTTTGATTAAACCCTCTTTGACGCTCTTTCTTTGGGTGGAGAGGAATGGGTAAAATAAGATCAAATTTAGACTCAGCTGCGATTGTTGCCCCTAATACTTCACCAAAATAAGTTCCGAGTTTTTTCTTTTTCTTATATTTCAATTGATGCAAAATTCGTTGAGTTTGATTACCACGTTGGTAGTTTAACAAACTAAAAACAGACTGGATTTCCACTCGACCCCAAAATAACTGTCTCAATTGTTGTAACTGGTATTCATTTTGCGCGATATAAGGTAAGTCGTACGAACAGGCTAAGCAGACATGTTTTTCATTCATTGTTAAATCAACGTTACAAATTTGACATTGATTGGGGTAAAAAACGGCAAAAAAAGCGTGACCTATAATTTGAGTTTGATGTCTGAATCCCATATAGTGATTTTAATCTGTTTTGGACAGTTAAATTTAGTAAAGTTTTTTAACAAAATAGGGTGAATAAATTAAAAAAACAAATGACTTGATTCGTACCTCATTAAATTCGTAAATTGAAACACAATTGGAAGGAAAAAACGAGTTAAAAAAACGTTTAAATAACTTGTTCATATTATGTGTAGTATTTTATTTTATCCGACTAAAAAGATGGGATACATCAACAGTAGAAACACAGTATTAAATACTGAAAATCAATATTTTACACACTTAAAAAAATAGAGATTGTTGAAAACTAAGAGTAGATTGTGAATTAAAATTGATAGGTTAATCAATAAAAAATCGCAACTTTTGTAATCCGGTTTAGATTCGAGAAAACAAAACGATTTTCATCATCATCAATCGGCAAAATTTGCACGAAAAATTACGTTTAAACACTTAGTTTACTTGCAATTGTTTAGACATCAAACAACAACAACAATAAAACAAAAAAAATGGCAGCAGAAGTAGAACCAATTTTAGTAAAAAACAATGACCGTTTTGTTTTATTTCCAATTGAACACAATGATATTTGGCAATTTTACAAAAAAGCCGAAGCGAGTTTTTGGACAGCAGAGGAAATTGATCTTTCACAAGATTTAATTGATTGGAACGAAAAATTGACAGATGACGAGCGTCATTTTATCAAACATGTATTGGCCTTTTTTGCTGCATCTGACGGAATTGTAAACGAAAACTTAGCTGAAAATTTCTTATCAGAAGTTCAATACACTGAAGCTAAATTCTTTTACGGATTTCAAATTACAATTGAAAACATCCATTCAGAAACCTATTCATTATTGATTGACACCTACATCAGAGACGATAAGGAAAAAACCTATTTATTCAATGCTGTTGATACGATTCCGTGTGTTAAGCAAAAAGCGGATTGGGCATTAAGATGGATTGAAGAGGGAAGTTATGCAGAGCGATTGATTGCATTTGCGGCCGTAGAAGGTATTTTCTTTTCAGGATCATTTTGTTCGATTTTCTGGTTAAAGAAGAGAGGATTGATGCCAGGATTAAGTTTTTCGAATGAACTTATATCGAGAGATGAAGGTTTACATTGTGATTTTGCATGTTTACTGTACAACAATCACCTTGTTAATCAATTGCCGAAAGAAACTGTTACAAAAATCATTACAGATGCTGTGGAAATAGAGAAAATATTTGTAACAGATGCTATTCCGGTTAAATTGATAGGAATGAATGCCGACCTTATGCAACAATATATCGAGTTCGTGGCTGATCGATTATTGGGAGAGCTAGGATGTGATTCTGTTTACAAAGCTACAAATCCATTTGATTTTATGGACATGATTAGCATTCAAGGAAAAACAAACTTCTTTGAAAAAAGAGTAGCAGAATACCAGAAGGCTGGTGTATTAAATAGTGGTGAAAATCAATCATTTTCATTAGACGAAGAATTTTAGAAAATTAATAAAACCCCCTTACAGGATAGTCAACCAACTTCTGTATATTAAAAAAACCAAGGACGCTTTATGTATGTAATTAAAAGAGACGGCAGAAAAGAACCGGTGAAATTTGACAAAATCACCGCTCGCGTAAAAAAACTGTGCTACGGGCTGAGCCCAATTGTTCAACCAGAATTGGTTGCCATGAAAGTTATTGAAGGACTTTATGACGGTGTAAGCACGTATGAACTAGACAATTTAGCCGCTGAAGTTTCTGCTTCAAAAACAATTGAACATCCGGATTATGCTTTATTAGCATCACGTATTTCAGTATCAAACCTTCACAAAAACACAAAAAAATCATTCTCGGATACGATTGATGATTTGTACCGTTATATTGATCCGATTACAGGGGAAAACGCGTCACTAATTGCGAGTGACGTTCACCAAATCGTTCAAGATAATGCTGAATATTTTGACTCACACATCATTTATGATCGTGACTTCAAATATGACTTTTTTGGATTTAAAACCTTAGAACGCGCCTACCTTTTAAAGATTAACAGCAAAATTGTTGAGCGTCCTCAACATATGTTAATGCGTGTATCTGTTGGTATACATAAAGAAGATATTGAAGCTGCTGTTAAGACCTATAATGCTATGTCCGAGGGTTGGTTTACACATGCTACCCCGACTTTATTTAATGCTGGAACGCCAAAACCACAAATGTCATCTTGTTTCTTATTACAGATGAAAGATGACAGCATTGAAGGTATTTACGATACACTAAAACAATGTGCACGTATCTCTCAATCAGCAGGAGGAATTGGTTTATCGATTCACGATATTCGTGCAAAAGGATCTTATATTAAAGGAACGAATGGTACATCAAACGGTATTGTACCAATGTTACGTGTATTCAATGACACGGCTCGTTATGTGGATCAAGGAGGAGGAAAGCGTAAAGGATCTTTCGCTATTTATGTGGAGCCTTGGCATGCTGACATTATGGATTTCTTGGATTTAAAGAAAAACCATGGTAAAGAGGAGCAACGTGCACGTGATTTATTTTACGCAATGTGGGTTCCAGATTTATTTATGAAGCGCGTTGAAGAGAATGGAGAATGGACCTTAATGTGTCCAAACGAATGCCCTGGATTATCGGATGCTTACGGCCCAGCTTTTGACGAATTATACACAAAATACGAAGCAGCAGGTAGAGGAAGAAAAACAATTAAAGCACAAGATGTTTGGTTTAAGATTTTAGAATCTCAAATTGAAACGGGAACGCCTTATATGGTGTATAAAGATGCGGCTAACTTAAAATCGAACCAAAAGAATTTAGGAACAATTAAGTCTTCTAATCTTTGTACTGAGATTTTAGAGTACACTGCTCCGGATGAAGTTGCTGTCTGTAATTTAGGATCTATTGCTTTACCGAAGTTTGTTAATCAAACAACAAAAACGTTTGATCACGACAAACTATTCGAAATGGCTTACCACTTAACGGTAAACTTAAACCGTGTCATTGATCAAAACTACTACCCTGTAATAGAAGCTGAAAATTCAAATAAACGTCACCGTCCGGTTGGAATTGGTGTACAAGGTTTGGCTGACGCATATATTTTAATGCGCTACCCATTTGATTCAGAGCAAGCTGCTACATTGAACAAGGAGATTTTTGAAACGATATATTATGCAGCTGTTACGGCTTCTAAAGATTTGGCTATCAAAGAAGGGGCATACGAAACATTTAAAGGATCTCCAATTTCTCAAGGTATTTTCCAATTTGATATGTGGAATGTAAGCCCTTCTCCAAGATGGGAATGGGATATCTTAAGAGAAGAAGTGATGAAACACGGTGTGCGTAACTCGCTTTTATTAGCGCCTATGCCTACAGCATCAACTGCTCAAATTTTAGGAAATAATGAATGTTTCGAGCCGTATACATCAAATATTTATACAAGACGTGTACTTTCTGGTGAGTTCATTATCGTAAACAAGCATTTATTGAAAGATTTAGCGAAACTAAACTTGTGGGATGGCAACATGAAAAACAAGTTGATGGCTTCAAATGGATCAATTCAAAACATCAATGAAATTCCACAAGACATTAAAGACTTGTACAAAACAGCTTGGGAAATTTCTCAAAAAGTATTGATTAACCAAGCTGCTGATCGTGGTGCATATATTTGCCAATCACAATCATTGAACTTGTTTATGGAAAATGCGAATTTTGCAAAATTGACTTCAATGCACTTTTACGGATGGAAAGCGGGCTTAAAAACGGGTATGTACTACTTGAGAACGAAAGCTGCAACAGACGCAATCAAATTCACGCTTGACAAAGCTGCTGCTAGTACACCAGCAGTTGTTGCTAAAACGGAAGAAGAAAGAATGGCAGAAATTGCTTGTTCTTTGGACGATCCGGATAGCTGTGAGATGTGCAGTGGATAAGACCAGACTCGAGCTCGCTCGAAGTATGGCGCAGACACAAACATCCCGACGAAGGAGAAAATGTGCAGTGGATAAGACCAGACTCGAGCTCGCTCGAAGTATGGCGCAGACACAAACATCCCGACGAAGGAGGAAATGTGCAGTGGATAAGACCAGACT
>Ga0222668_1001212_pt1 | contig 12306 bp, 10 predicted proteins | sample AntAcemetagen728_FD_179823 | JGI IMG/M metagenome (GOLD analysis project Ga0222668, IMG submission 179823) | Saline water microbial communities from Ace Lake, Antarctica - #728 | ecosystem: Environmental > Aquatic > Non-marine Saline and Alkaline > Saline | place: Antarctica: Ace Lake... | reverse complement strand
TTCTTGGTAGGCAATGAGTAAGGCTTCCGCCAATTGAGATAAACCGCCACTTTCGTAATTATCCTTGATCAAGGTGGCGGCATATTCAATGCTTTTTGAGTTGAAATAACTTCGGATGTTTTCTTCCCTTTTATCCAAGTTCTTCCACACGTAATAGAGGAAAAAATCTTTGGAACGCAACTTCACGACGTCCATTACATCCCCTTTAAGTAGCACCCGAGAGTGTTCGTGTCTGTTTTCGTTCACGATCGAACTTAGACTCCATAGAATATCATTGTACTTCTCATCACCTCCCGTCAAGATTTCATCGACAGCCATTTTAAGAAGGGTGTCTCTGGATAAGCTCGCGGGCAAAACGGAAATCAAGAATTGCTCATTTGACCTGAGGGAGTCGATGGTACTATTGTATCGTTTAGATTCTTGCATGTGCCGTTTGCTGAAATCAGCTCTTTGACTCTTGAGTTCCTTATTTTCTTCTTTGAGTGCAGCATCGGGATTGCTACAGCCAAATGTCAAGAAGAATATGATCAACAGAAAGGAATTTTTCATATCATTATTTTAGCTTTTTTCTATCCCAAAAATATCCACTTTCATTCCTAGGTATTCGGTTTGAAAGCGAACGTCCATTCCATTCTTCACCGCCACCTTGGCCGAATGGGTATTGTCCCAATCGATGATGGAAATAAACCGCGGGGCATCGATGTGATTCATTCCAAAGTCCTTCATAGTCTTAGCAATTTCAGTGGCATAGCCATGACCCCAATGCCTTGGGATGACGGAATAAGCAATCTCAAATTCGGCATTACCGTCCAATACACGAGTAACAACACCTCCCATGCCAATGAGTTCTCCATTTGATTTCAACTCCACGGCTAAGTGTCCAAAACCATTCGTGGCATAGCGGCCTAGCTGCGTCTTGATTCATTGCTCTGCCAGCTCTTCATTGCTCTTTTCGAGATCCATTCCCAAAAAGCGTAGACGATCGTTGTCCACAAAAAACGCTGCCCATCGGGGAATGTCATCCAAAGTAGCTTGTCGATACGTGAGGCGCTCACTTTCTTGATGGGAGTATGTCATAAAGCTTGGGCTATTCTTGATTTCATACCAAACGCATTTTTCATAATCGGGGTATTCCTTCAATCTGGGGTGGTCAAACTCCCCCATTCTCTTCATACCAATCTTCTTCATTATACTTTCCGAACCAGTATTGCTCAACGTACATATGGAAACAACCTGCTCGAGCTTCAATTCCTCAAAAGCATGTTCGAGGCACCTGCGCGCTCCTTCAGTGGCATAACCTTTTCCCCAGGCCGATTTCTTGATGCGCCAACCTATATCGGTGGCGGGAAGAAAAGGCGCTTCATACATTTGGTAGGCCAATCCAATAAATCCAATCAACTCGCCAGTCTCAATAATTTCAGCCGCGAAGTAGTTGTACCCGTGCTGATCGAAATGAGCCATCAGGCGGTCTATAAAAGCTGCTGTTTCTTCCCGAGTCAAGGGTTTTGGAAAATGCTTCATAACGGCACCATCGGCATTGAGGTCCGCGAATACGTCCAGGTCTTCCTTTTTCCAATTGCGGAAGCCTAATCTTTCTGAAGTGAACAGGTATTTGTCGGCATTGAGGTCCGCGAATACGTCCAGGTCTTCCTTTTTCCAATTGCGGAAGCCTAATCTTTCTGAAGTGAACAGGTATTTGTCGGTCAATTTGATAGGCTTCATTGCAGTAGTAAGGACTATATGCCACATTCTCTTATTATCCCATTGAGGAATAGATCACAGCACACCCGAAAAGTATGGAAAATGGTGACGTCAGTCTAAAATATGCGGGCTTTAAATGGTTTGCACAGCGCTTGGCATAGCCATGATGGATGCGCTTGGGAACATAATAAAGAACCAAAAAGGTGGCGATCATAAACCAACCAAAAACGGTAAAGGCTTCAGGAAGAATTAATAAACCTGTTTACCAAACCAGCACCGCCGCAGGAATCAGTCGAAAGGTAAACTCGGAGTAGTTGATGAGGTTAGTACTCCCCGTTTTTCTCAAATAGGCCCTCGCTTTACTCGGGTTTAAAAGCATAAGAAGAACAACCGTTATCAAGAATGCACCTAATAGAATTATGGTGCACTTGGCCCATCCGGTGATTTATGAATGCTATGTATCGGGCACATTAATCCAGCAAAGAATCAAACTCCGCTCTCTTTGTCTGGTTCCATTCATTCATGTTAGTTGGGCTTTGAGCCATCTCCTGCATCTTGGTCATGGCGTCGAGGTGCGGTACATCCCCTTTTTGGAACATCTCCATGCCGTGCTTTTTGCCGAGCTCAGCAATTTCATCAAATGTATCGGCAGAGAATTCCTCGTCGCAGGCTCCGCCGAGTTGATTGCAGGTCATTGTCTTCATGGTGGTTGTTTTGCTTGAAGGTAGTCAATGAACTCCAATTAAAGCTGACTCCGTGGCCGACCACCTTTTCTAGGTAGTCAAAAGTCAGCGTTTTCATAAAGACGAATGCTTTCCGCGACCGCATGCAGCGGAGCAAATGCGGTTAGTGGTTTCTTACTTTATAAGTGGTTGCCATTTTAGATTGGTGGCACAGCGCCATATCCACTCCAAAGGACCGAATTTGAATGTATTAAACCACCATTTACTCAAAAGCATTTGAAATAGAAAAAACAAAACTCCAAGGCCGAGTGCCACCGTACCCGACAGTTTGAGCAAAAGGTTCAAGCCGTATCCGTAAAAGATGAATAAACCAAATGCAGATTGCATGACATAGATGGTCAAGCCCATTTTACCTACGAGAATGAACTTTCTTATACTCGATTTAGAAAACTCCATAGTGCACAGAAGCAGTAGTAGCCCAATGTACAAAAGGGGTATAAAAATATTGGCCGCATGTCCAGCAACAAAACCCAGGTATTTAAGTAGCGGGGAGTACTCGGGAATAGATAAATAGTAGCTTATCAATACACAGGGAATGCCCAAAAAAGCAGACCATTTAATGAGCGGCACAAGTGGCAATTGGTCTAGTTTTTCGTGCCATTTTTTACGCCCAATCCATAAGCCGAGCAAAAACAATCCAGGGATGACCCATATGCGCCCTGAGAACTTTAAGTAATTGAATTTATTCACGAACCCGATGGTGGCATTGGACTGGATTAATTTTACGTATTCCCCGTTTAGCACTAGGTCAAAATAGGCATTCGCTTGATCCATGGGGTTGGTGGCAATTCCTTTCTTAGCGGTGGGTAAAGATGCAGCAGATGCTTCCTGCATCTCTTGCATATCGCTGGTGGGGAGCAACTCAAGGCCTTTTGCAATAATCATTGGACCATTAAAAGCGAGAAAAAGGCCGAGTACCAGTATGTACTTATCGGGCACTCTCCTGAAGAGGATCAAGGCCATTCCAAATACAGCGTAAACGGTCAAAAAGTCTCCTCGGTAATGTATGTGGTGAATGAAACCAATGAGAAAAAGCAAGATTAAGCGCCAGGCAAATTTCCAAGAGCTTGAGTCCTTTTTCTGGTCCAATATCAAATAGAAACTGAGCCCGAATAGCATGGAGAAAATAGCATAGAATTTCCCCACAAATAGGTATTTAATGATCATCTGAGAGAAGCCATCAATGGAATACATCATATTAAATCCGATGTATTGCGGGGGCGTCATGCTGGCCAAGTATCCTTCGAACATATGGGTCATAACAATGCCAAACAAGGCGAAGCCTCTTAGCGCATCTATCTCTTCAATTCTTCTCATTCTTTCTTAATGGAATCGTATAACTCATTGTGCAGTTCACTCTATCAGGGCAGTTGTGTTATGTGATTCTTTTAGTCTTGCTTCTCTGCCTAGGGTCGCGGTGTTAAGGTGCAACATTGCGGCAGAACTCTTTATTTTTTCCAAATAGAAATACCTGCTTCACTGAGTGTGCAAGTATTATAAGGCACGCCGCTCTGCGCAAACGCATTAAGCAAGTTTAGCGACTATTGGCGTTTTGCACTTTGTTAGCCGCTGCTTGTTTGCTTTCTCATTTGGAATTTAAGAAAACATCAATCTTCAATTCTTTAAAATAAAATGCCCCGTGATTGTCCTCTCTGAATTTTGTAGTGTGAGAATATACTTCCCGGCTGAATACCTGTCGACTTCAATTCTTGACAACGCGCTATTAATTATTCCTTGCCCTACCCGCCTGCCTTCTGCAGTGAGTATGGTATAGCTGTATTTTCCCAACAAACTTTCTGGCAGTTCAATATTCATGGTATTGGAAGTTGGGTTCGGGTAAATATGAAGCTGACCATTTCCATTTAATTCCAAAAGATTATTAGTAAAACCATCACATTCATTCAAAAGTGTGTAATCATGATCTGAGCCATCTGTATGAAATAAATAAAAACAACCCAACTCAAACTGCAGGGCCTCCATAAAGCCATCTTCAAAATTATCGACATGGTACATGTCAATTGCGATGACCCTGCCCTCGTAAAGGGATCGAATGGTGTTGTCTTTGGTATGCCCCAGTATTACGCGTCCTATTCCAAAACCATCGAGTATGCCATCTACCTCTTGCTGTGTGAGCTCTTCATCTACCATTCCTCTGTACCAATAAATCCCATCATCGCTATTCACTAGCACGCACGCACTGTTGGGACAAGATGTGCCATTCATTTCTAAACGGCCATATTCATTGATCTCATCATACGAAAGGTTCAAGGCAGAGACTGCTGGACTTATGCCTCCGTGCATAAAAGCATGACCTCCGATTTCTTCAATAATATTTTTCGATCTCAACCATCTTCCAAGTTCAGTATCCGCATCATATAATTCAGACATCCGCTTCCCCATCAGGTGTGCATCATTGAAGTATTTGACTTCCACATATCTCCAATCGTCGGTCAGGTTAAACATTTCATGGTTTCCAATAATCAAATGCAACTTGCCACCTGCAGCCTCTGCCTCACTTTCTAATTTATAAAGAAGCCACATGCATTCCGTGATATGGAAGCCACGATCAAAAAGGTCTCCACTGATAATTAAATGGCCATCTCCGTATGTCCAGTTGAAGTCTTCGTCAATTATGCCTTCTCCTTGCAATACCATCGTAAGACCCTCAATGTGCCCATCAAAGTCGGATATGGCAAGAAACTTAGAGGGGCTAGCACTGTAAACTGAAGGTTCTATTGTGATCTCTGGCTTTAGCGTAAAAGAAAAGCTTGTGCCCATGTGTGGCAGTAAACAGGTTAATACCAAGCCATCAGTTGTGCTATAGGTATTGCTAACCAAACCAGCAGGCGTTACTTCTTCTACAATGATATTGTCTCCACTATAAGATACATATGGTCCGTCTTGATCGTATAAAAACTCAGCGCTTACATAACAATCAAAAGAAACGTCACCATCTGTAGCAGTTACATTTCGTATGGAAATAGCAAGGGTATTCTCGCCCGTGACGAAATAACTTGGATCGATTCCGTACGTAAAAAATTCATTCTGAGTGGAATTATTGATTCGCTGTCTTGCCGAAGTACTGTGGTTGACCGTTCCCAAAGGCATCAATTCGGTACGGATAACCTCTTGACCATTGACATAGACAATGGCCGCGTCATCGTGCATCATATTCAGATAGACCTTGTTCAATTGGCTTACATCAACAATGTCAACTTTCTTTCTAAAGTAGTAACTGATCAAACCATTGTTCAAGGCTGTTTCTTCATCGCCGACCCCAAAGCCAAAGCGACCTACACCTACTGGCCATGACGAATCGTCAAGCCATGTGGCAATCCACGCAGAAGTAGGGTCTGCACTATTGTCCCAGTAGCGCCAAGAACTTCCTTGGTCAAATAGCAATGGAACAACTTCAGCAATGACGTTTATTGTTTTTGAAAATGTATTGTTAGAAATATCCTGGTCACCATTGATCGTCAATTCAATACTCAGATCGTAGCTCCCAAGTGCGCTGAGGTCAGCGGTTTCTGCGAATGTAAAAACAACAGATTCTCCAATCTCTAGTGGTGTTACCCCTGGTTCTGTAGAGATCAACGTCCCATCAACGGAATAGGCAAGGGTGTAATCTGTTGCCGTTAGGTTCCCAAAAGAACTGATCTCGACCTGGACAGATGAAGCAGGATTTGGGTAATCACTTGCGGTTGGTGCAATGCAGGAAACCAAAGCCAAATCTACGGCTGAGTTTGACTCAAACTCTATATGCAATTTAGCCGCCTTTGTTGCATTGTCATCAAATGAATAGGCCTTTCTTAGCTGGGTCTCACTCCCTGTTCCCGTTATGATAAAAGTGATTGGATTACTACTCTGCCATCCATTGGAGGCAATGACCTCACTGACTATTCCCGATAAGTCAGGAGTGCGTTGAGAAGTCCCAGCTTGCTCATCTATCCAGTTGGGGATAGAACTCCAGGTGGCACTGGAAGTAGTTTGTGCGCGACTTGAAATGTTGCTGAAAGAATTTGAAAAGGGAAATGAGTTAGCGCTATCCTCCCCTTTTATGGTCATGGTCAAATCTCCAGAATAGTCTCCATCAGCAGTGAACTGAATATATGCGCTTAGAATTGTCGAGTTGGAAGGTATTGCGATGTCATCAAAACGGAGCCCAATTGTTTGCAATCCTTGGTCATTCCAATAATCATATACCAGCTCTAAATCTGAGCTGGAGGTAGTAATGTAGCTGCCATTAAACTTCTCTTCCGCATCATCAGTTGATGCCAAGATCTGTCGATCGAATGATTGGGTGAAAGCAAGGTTGCAGTAAAAAGAAATGAAGAGTAGTAAGACTAATTTTGAATTGAGCATAGCAAGGGTTATTTGGTGAGCATTCGAGAAAGAGCTTTGCAATTCAGATTCCAAACGCAATCATTGCAATATAGGATTGTAAGCGTTCACAATGATAAACTTCAAAAACTAAACTTCCGTTATTCCACATTTCATCAACCAATTGAAATACAATATTCTTGTTTAGTTCTATTTCTGAGCCCTTACTTATTCCCTTTATGTCATCGAAGAGATTTGGGGTCCATTTTTTATTGCGCTTATGTAGTTGGTAGATTGTACAAATTTGGAGCTGAATTCTTCTAGAGGAATTTAATAATTCAGTTCAATATATTCTTCCCAAAGTTCAACCAAAACATGGATTTCAGTTTTCAATAGACTGCCAGCATGTAGCCCCATCTCATGATTAGTCCCCGTCATTTTCATTACACGAATGGAATCATTTTAAACTTTAGTTGCAATCGATTCTTCGTTATAATCGAGGGAGGAATTACTAACCCTATGCCCTTCATTGCAGCTAACTATAAATAAAAAGGTCAATGTGATTATATAGAATCTAAGTGCTTTCATTTCAATTTCGCACATCGTTTGGTGTATGGTTTTGCTACGCATTCGATGTACTTAATTTAGCAAATACAAACCGAATAAAAAGCCCTCGAAAACTTTGTTATGTGGGCTTTGACTAGCAATCAATTCCACACGGTACTGGCAGTAGGTTCATTCATTTTATATAAACCTTTTTCTCAATTTCATAAATGGCTTTTCAATTAACAGATACAGTATATATGCCGTTATTAGAAAAAACCTAAGCTAATCAGAAGCATTAAATTGCTTTCTTTTTCAAATCCCCAATCGATAAAAAAATCTTGTGTCATATGTATTATGTCTTTATGGAATGAGAAAGTAAATGCCCACTACAAAAAGATAAATGGGTGTAATCCTAAATAATCGTTTTAGCTAGAACTCTCGCATTGAAAATCCTCCTTCTCTGATCATTTGCTTAAATTGCTGTGACGCGATAATAAAGCCACTTAACACAAAAAGCACGTCAACACCTGCCCACCCAAATTCTATAATTTTCAGGAAACTAAGACGGGTGCTCAAATAAGATAATGATAAAATAGCACCGATATAATAGCCATAGAGCGAAAGTGGTCAAGTCCGTGAAATTTCGGCCGTACTTCTTGCTTATAGTTCATAGTATCATTTGGCTGCTGGTTGCGAGCCTTTTTGTGCATATGTAGTGATCACTTTTGGTGTATTTCTTAGTCAAATTGCACTAAAATTTAATCAGAGACAGAATGTTCTGATAAACTATAAACACTATTGGTACTTATACACAGTGTTGTGTGCTGTAATTTGTCTTTTTCTAATTCATCTATGACCTCAAATAATGGTGCAAAATCATTTTTGTCTAAAATACTTTCAATCTTTTTCTTGGTACTTTTTACGTTCACCAAAGACTTAAATTTTCGTTTTAAAGGCATCTTCACGTTAGGATGCTTTAAATCGATATCTCGAGGATGTATGTAAAATGTCAAGGGCACATTTTTGATAAATTTTATCGCAATGTTGTACCAAAACAACGGAAACAGCCTAAAATAACCTCCTCCAAAACAAGAGAGACTGGAAAAAGGGAATTTCAAAATAGGTAAAGGTATTTCTATTATTTTCATTTTATCATAATTAATAACTTTAGGAAAAAGTCCGAATTCTTTATATTTCCCAGGATGAATGGAGGAACTATATTTGAATCCTAGCTCCATAAGAATTTTATATGCCCATAGATTTTGGCTCTCTATTGAAAATGAAGGGGCCCTAAAGCTATATACTTTGTCATCAATTATACCTTCAATAAGTGTTTTAGTTTTTAATATTTCTTTATAAAACTCATCATATGTTTGTTTAAATACCAGGCGGTGGTAATAACCATGAACTCCTATTTCATGCCCCTTCTTATAAGCAAGACTGACTAGTTCAGGATACTTCTCTGCAATCCATCCTACAAAAAAGCAAGTTGCTTTGATATTGTGCTTATCAAGTATTGTTATTAATTCTTTAAATGTTTCCTCAACTCTAGAAGGATACAAATCCCACTCTTCTATATCTCTAGATAAGGTTTCAGTATCCGTTAAATGAAACCATTCTTCAACGTCGATGCTAAATATTGCTTTCATGTGAACCGTATTTAAGTAGTTATAGTTGCAAAGAAATATCTCCCCAAATCCTCAACAAAAAAAGTGTCATTTCTTGACTTATTCAATCGGTAACAAAACTCACCAAAACACCCGCTAATATGGACAGCACCTAAATATGAATACGTAGCTCCAATCCATGACTTTATTTGATGAATCAGAGTGTGTATGATTTTGACGTTTTTTCCAGAATTACTAGGAATCTGTTGGGTGTTGTATTCTTTAGCTATGGGTCTATCTCCAAGCCACAGCGTATTGATATTAGTTGTCTTTGAAATATGCTTATCAAGCATTCGATGCAGTTCTTTAGCGGAAAAGATATTTATCTGATTCGCATACATTCTTTTCACTTTTCCATCTTCTGTTAATTCAAGTTCGACTACAGCTTTTTTCTTGGCATTGTAGCTTCGGCCTACCTTGTGATTTTCCTTTCCTCCCAAACACAAATTCATCTACCTCAGCGGATTTATCATTGGAAAGTTCTCACTAGACTTCATAGCATCAAGAAGCTTGTACATGAACATTCGAGTACTACATGATGCAACACCTATGCGTCTTGCAAAGTAGCTTGCTGACAAATTACGAGTGGTAATTGCCATTTCAAAACAGAAGACAAAAGCCTTGTCTAATCCGAATTTCACGTCATAGAAAAGAGCATTCTTTTTACCATAAATAGAATTAAATCTACCGAAATAGCTCTTCCAAAATGTTGATTTCTGTTTTTCTAGCTTAATTTTTATAGAACCGATGTTCTTCTTATCGCACACAACATCCAAGTAAACCCAACAGTATACTATCTCTATCCCTCTTATGTATCTAATGAGTTGGATCATTTTGGTTGGCGCCTGATTTACAGATCAATGTAGCCATTCTATACTTGGTATCCCACCCTTCTCTAAAAGCAACCAGAACCAACCTGCTCCCGCTGCGCCGGGGGCAAAACCCTGCAGCACTATCTATTTAATTTTTTTTGCCCGTTAGGGATGGCTTGAAGGGCTTTGCAAGAAGATGTGTTGGCGGCTAGCTTGCAAAGCTAGTGGTGGATATTTTCTTTAATCTTAGTTAAGGCACATGGTTTACAAAGTTAAAGGCACATCCTTTACACTAGGTTAGGACTCAGCCTTCGATTTTAGACTAACCCCAAATGTAAAAGCGGTTTCGATTGAGCACCGAAGCCGCTATTATTTTTATACATCGTTGGCAACAGCAATTTATTAATTAGTGAGATCTTCCACTTTTTGCATTCTTAACCAATTGCTTTAAAACATCATAATCAGCTGGAACTGGCACAACGCCATTTTCCTCTTCGTACTTTTTATATCCCTCTTTTAATGTAGCCACCAATTCGGGCATTTGATCTGCAAGATTGTGCATTTCTGACGGGTCAATTGAGATGTCGTACAATTCCCATTCTCCAGTACCTTTTGTTTTAGGATTGATTACCAATTTGTGTTTCCCTTGAAAGATGGCGCTACTCCCTGCTAATTCATAGCCAATCATTTCCTCATCTGTATGTACAGCGTTTGTTTTTCCTGTTAATGAACTCCACATACTCGTTCCCGTAATTGGGTAAATTTCTTTGCCATCATACGTGTTTCCAGTACCATCAACGCCGGCTACTTCGAGTATGGTAGGAACGATGTCTTTCACAAAAGCAAATTCATTGGTCATTTTCCCTTTCTCCAATGTTTTCGGATACCAAGCAATGAACGGCACTCTAATTCCTCCTTCTGAAGAAAATGTTTTGTAAAAGCTACCAGGTGTATTGGCTAAAGCACCCCACCCTGGTCCGTAATCGGCAAATGACCCATTTTGTCCCATTTTAGAATAATCTCCTTCATAGTCTTCCATGAATACGTAGTCATATTTTCCTTTGTACCATGCTCCAAAGCCCTCTTTTGCTGGCAATTGATTGGGGTCTGCTCCATTATCTGAAAGGAAAATGATCAGTGTATTGTCATACTCGCCCACCTCTTTTAAGTAATCCAATAGTCTTCCAATGTTGTGATCCATATTGTCGACCATTCCTGCATAGGTTTGCATTCTGCGTGCATTAAACTTTTTCTCTTCATCGGATAAGGCATCCCAATTTGGCATTTTCCAATCGGGTTCCGACGTGGCCGCATTATCTAAATTCAGGATTACATCTTTAGATACGATACCCATTTCTTTTTGCTTTGCTAAACGAGCTTCTCTCAATTTAACCCAACCGTCATCATAAACGCCGTTGTATTTATCAATATATTCTTTGGGTGCTTGGTGTGGATAATGAACAGCTTGATAGGTTAAATAAGCAAAAAATGGTTTTCCATCTTCTTTGTTTGAACCAATATAACTCATCATCTTATCTGTGTAATGATTAGATGAAAAGTAATCTTCCGTTGGTAGACTTACTTGTTTATCATCTTCATAATAATGCACCGCTTCATACATTGGTGCGTAAGGTTGTTCTATCCAGTTATCAGCTCCACTTTCCATAAGCGCAAAAGAACGTTCAAAGCCTTTTGCGTGAGGAATAGTCGTTTCGGAATGCCCTAAATGCCATTTCCCAACCATATAAGTGTGGTAACCGCTATCCTTCATTCGGGTGGCAACAGAAACCACCGTATTGTTTAAATACCCTTCGTAACCTGGTTTCCCAAATTGATTGTCAGCCTGAATTTCGGTCATATTACCAAGTCCTGCTCTGTGGTTGTCAACACCTGTCATTAGCATTGTACGTGTTGGAGAGCAAGCTGCTCCTACGTGAAAGTTTGTGTATTGAATACCTTCGCTGGCAAGCTTATCTACGTTGGGTGTCTGAATTTCACTTCCATAAGCACCTATATCTCCATAGCCCATATCATCTGCTAATAAGATTAGAACATTGGGCTTTTTGGTCTCTTCGACTATTGCTGTTTCCTCTGTTGATTTCTTCTTTTCAGATTGACAGCCCACAAAAATTGTGAGTAAGGCCAAGGCTGTGATTTTAATCATCTTCATAGGGTAGTTTTAAGTAGTTTTTATTCTATTGTTGCCAACATACAGATAAACCGCATAAGCTAGATTTTTTAGTGGTGTTATCCAGACTAAACGGCTGATACACCCAATAAAACCTTTCTATTCTATTTATTCCTCTTATGTATGCAATGAATTGGCTCATTTTGCTGGGCACCTGATTCCCCGTCAATGTAGCCATTCCATACTTTCATCCCACCCTACCATTAAAGTAAACTGAATCAGCTCACTCCACTTCGGCGCTTCTACATATATATGGACGCCCAGCCGCAACCTGCTCCACTGGGCTCAATGGCTGCGCTGCGTTTTAATGCAGTTTAGGTTGTGTTTAG
>Ga0222668_1001209_pt1 | contig 12338 bp, 6 predicted proteins | sample AntAcemetagen728_FD_179823 | JGI IMG/M metagenome (GOLD analysis project Ga0222668, IMG submission 179823) | Saline water microbial communities from Ace Lake, Antarctica - #728 | ecosystem: Environmental > Aquatic > Non-marine Saline and Alkaline > Saline | place: Antarctica: Ace Lake | collected... | reverse complement strand
CGCCGCTCAAGCAGAGCTGCAAGCTAATTTTGACGCTTTAGTTGCTCTAGGAGATAAGCTCTTGGATGAAAACTCTTTTGATCCTTCTATTGAGAAATACGAGGAAGCTCTGGCGATCATGGAAAGTGCTGAGGTGGAGGCTAAAATTGCCAATGCCCAGAAACTTCAAGAAGAATACAAGAAGCAACAGGGCATTGGAGAACAATACGCCGATGCCATTGAGAATGCTGATGCACTTTTTTCTGAAAAAGCCTGGTTAGAATCAAAGTCGAGTTACGAGGCCGCGTCTGAAATAAAACAAGACGAACAGTATCCAAAAGACCGGATCGCATTAATCGACGAGACTTTAGCCTCAGAAGAAGCGGCGAGACAGGCAGCGTTTGACGCTTTTGTAGCGAGTGGAGACAAATTCATCGAGAGCAAATCCTTTGACGAGGGAATCGCTCAATACGAGCAGGCCCTCGGCGTGATGGAAAGCACTGAAGTGGAGGACAAAATTGCATCGGCTCAATCTGATCAAAACCAGTTTGACGATGCACAGGCAAAACAACAGCGTTACGACGAAACCATTGCGGAGGCAGATGTTGATTTTGGTCAGAATAAATGGGATGCTGCTTCATCACTTTATGAAACGGCTGGTGAAATTCTCCCTGAGGAGACTTACCCTAAAGATCAAATCGCATTAATTGAACAAAAGATTGCGGAAGCGGATGAGGCTAGCATGGCTGCCCTTCAAGCCGAAAGGGAGTCCCGTGTGAATGCTCTAGTTGCCGCAGGAGACGAGAGTTTTGGTCAGAAAGATTTCATTGCCGCTGTGGATAAATTTGAGGCAGCATTGGGCATTCTTCCCGAGCGAGAAGATGTAAGTGAGAAGTTGAGTGAAGCCGAAGCGGCATTATTGGCGCAGCAGGAATCAGAGGCGCTTGAACAAGCCTATATGAGTGCAATAGAAAAAGGAAATGCTTCTTTTGATAGCCAAGATTGGACGAGTGCATTGTCAAGTTATGAAGATGCTTTGGAAATCAAGCCAAATGAATCCTACCCTCAAGAAAAGATTGAAGAAGTGACGTTGAAGCTCGATGTATTAGCGGAAGCAGAAAGGTTGGAAAGAGAGGCAGAGCTCAAGAAAGACTTTGACAAGCTGATAGCAGCAGGCGACAAGCAATTCAATAAAACGAAGTTTGATAAAGCTTTGGAAGAGTATGAATTGGCCTTGAATCTACTTCCAGGTAATGCATTGGCTCAACAAAAAATTAAAGCCGCTCAAGAAGCTTTGGGAGAATTAGAGGCTGACCGTGCAGTTATGAATAATTACAACGCTGCGATCGACGAAGGCGATGCGCTTTTCAAAGGTGAAAGCTATGAAATGGCGAAACTGAAATATTCCGATGCCTCGGATATAATACCGAACGAAGAATATCCGAAAAACAAGATGGTCGAGATAGACCTTATTTTAGATAGACAGCGTTTAAAGGAATTGGCAGGAGAAAGAGACGCACTCGATCGCGCTTACCAGGCAGCCATTGACGAAGGTGATGGAGATTTCGCTTCTAGTAGCTATGATGAGGCTAGAGTTGCATACAATGAAGCCATCAAATTGAAACCTAATGAAACTTATCCAAAAGGACAGCTGGAACGTATTGATTTAAAAATTGAAGATGCTACCAATGCAGAAAGAAAGCGAAAGCGACTAGCTGATTTGGAAGAGGAACGCAGGCTAGCTGAGGAGAAGAGGCGTGAAAATATGAATCGTGTCAATACTGATTCGGAAGACCAAGCAGAGCGTTTTATGCGAGAAGCTAGAGAAGCGGAAGAGAATCAGCGCTATGAGCGAATCAAGAAAATGAAGATTCAGGAGGAGGTTAATCTTGATCAGTATGAAGGTCAATCAGCTGAGGTAAGGGCGGCGAACTACTTGGTTTTTGAGGCATACCGCCGAAAGTTTGCTGATCAATATAGAGAGCCAAAACAAGTGCAGGCTTCCAAAGTTGGTAATTCAATCAAGTACAAGAAGGCCTTATTGGGTTCATTGGGCCGTTCAAACGAAATGGACGAAGTGAGAAACGGCGACCAGTACAATGAAATATTGGCTTTGGAGCAGGAAATCACCAAATGGAAGGCTGATATGAGTGCGGCTGAGAACAAGTTTATTCGCCAAGAGCACGAAAAAGCTACTGAAGTTTTGGTTGATGTGGAATCAAAATCTGCCATGAATTACAACGAGAGAGTGACTGCCAATAAAGAATATCAAGAAAGAAATGAAGAACTGTACCGAGAAAGCGAGCAACTAGCTCAGCAACGAAGAGATAATGCTGCCGAATTGCAAAAGCAAAATAAGGATTACGGTGACTATATGACTGATTTGAGCGAGAAGGGCGTTATCAACGCTAGACAAAACAAGCAAGATCTCAACGACCGATATGCAGGTAGGGGATCGAATTCTAGCTTTTCCAGTGATGTATACCGTTCTGAGTTGGCTGAGAATTATCCGCAAGGAGTTACTGAAGAAAGTTCAACACTTGGGAATAAGGTGATCATTACCCGTATTGTGGTAAGTGGAAAGAGGGGAGACGAGTACAAGAAAGTAGTTGATAAAGCAGGCGAATATTATTTTAAGAATGGCATTTCCATATCAGATAATACTTGGAACAGGGAAACTATAGATGCCTTCAATAAAAGCAAAGATTAATGCAGGTAGAAAAAAGTGAAGAGACTGTAGTTAAAGAGGGTACGGTAAAGTTTTATATCGACGAAAAACTTTTTGGCTTTCTTATTGACGACATTAGTGGTGACGAGATTTACGTTCCCGTAGCAGGACTCATTGACGAAATTAAAAAAGGTAGTAAAGTCTATTATACTCCGTCAGAGGGTGAAAAAGGGGTAGAGGCCATCGACGTAAGAGTTCGCAAGAAAAAGCACTAATTCGTGTTTCTCTACAGAGTCAAGTGGCTATACAAAAAAGTTCTATTGCAACGCGCACGCAGTTATGAAAACCAAGGGGTTGACTCTTAATGACTGTTTTCAAAACGAGTGCAACGCCGATAACGGACTGTATGGACAGACACTAGTTAGATTCGGCGCTTTTCTCTTTAAGGGCAGCTTCCTTAAACCTCTCCAAGAAATCTCCTATCTGTTCTACTCCAATATCCTTGGCGCGAATAACCCGGTCTTTATCTAGAACAATGATTTTCGGTGTCGAAAAGATGTCGAAGGTCTCCTGAAACTTCAAACTTTCGTAATTCGTTTTTCCTGTAGTGATTAGTTGTGTAGCAAAATCAGCGCTTTCAAAGGCCTCTTGAGGAATTGCGACATTGTAGAAATTCATCTCATTCTTCTTGATGAATTTGTTCCACTTGGAACTATTGTCAGAGCTTACGGCATAAATAGCCAAGTCATCTCCTTCGTACTCGTTAAAAAATTCAACCAATAATGGTGTTTCTTTTTTGCAGTGTCCGCAGTCTGGATCGTAGAAGAAAAGAATAACATAATCCGTTTTAATGTCTCGTTTTATGCTAATCCAATTTTCACCCGTACTGTCCGCCAAAGTCAAGTTGGGAACAGTCTTTCCGATGAGGGTCTTTTTTTTCGAATCAGCTTTTTCAAGGATGTTCTTGAGTTTATCCTCGTCTATCCATTGAGCCATCCCTGTTCTATAATATTCGTCAACCATGTGCACAAAGACTTCATCCAGCCCCATGATTTTTGATGTCTCAAAATTGTAAGTGGTGTAATGAACGGTGTATTTGAATAGCTCAGAATTTGGGTCCATTTGAGCAATCAATTTATCAATTGCAGGCTTTAAAGTATCGGGAGTTTGAATGACCGTTTTGTTCAAGAAGTTCACCAATTTGGTATGGTAGATCGGAGTTCTCACGATTCTATCGTCTGTCAAATCTATGTGGTCGAAGTAGTGATCTTTAAACCAGTAGTAGCTGGCTTCGCGGTCTTCCCTCAACTCTTTAGGCACCTCAGGATCGATAGACATAAAGACTTCCTGAGCCGCAAATTTATTGGGATTCTTCGCCATGATAGATTTCTGGTAATCCATTACCTCCGAGTTGAGTTTGCTGTATTGCTCCTTTACTTTCTCAGATGCTTTGGGCTTGTCCTTGCTTTCCTCCAGTTCTGCTACCAGCTTTTCGCGTTGCCCTTTCTTTGCCGTCAAATACTTGACATAATCGTACATGATTTTGTTATTCTCCGATTCTAAGACCTCCATATTTCCTGCTAGGTCAGCGGTGTCCGTTTTCATATGAATGGTTTCTCCGTCGGCTATTATCAACTCAAAATATCTCGGACCTGGCGCTACAATCGCGTACTTCCCTTGCTTATCATCTTCAATGGCTTTGAACGAAAACACGCCCTCAACGTCGGTATAAGCAGTGTCGGCGTAGTAGAGTTTCTCGCCGTAATAGTTTGCCAAATAGATGACCGTATCCTCAGCTCCAGTGATTTGAAACTTGTACGCGTCATTTTGAGCCAATGCTACATTTCCGATAAACAATAGAAAGAATAGTAAATGCTTCATTTTAATTCCAATTTTTCGAGTTTAACCAATAACCATGCTAAATCAAGAAGCCAATGCTTCTTTCTTGAATTCGCTAGTAAAATGAAAATTGATTTCAGGGTAATTCTGTTGTTCAAGCTTTAAAATCCAAGCACTGGGAGCCAGAAATACGTCGTTGCCATCTTTGTCTTTGACAATGTCATTGGCTTTTATGCGAATGAACTCGTTCAGTTTTTCTTCGTTGTCCGAAGTCAACCAACAAGCCTTGTAATAATTCATTCTGCGAAATTCGCACTTAGCTCCATATTCGTGTTCCAATCGGTATTTGATCACATCAAATTGCAGCTCGCCGACTGTTCCAATAATTTTTCTGCTTCCTAATTCTCTCACAAAAAGCTGAGCAACTCCCTCGTCCGTTAGCTGTCTTACACCTTTTTCAAGTTGTTTCGTCTTCATCGGATCTTTGTTTTCCAGCTCCTTGAATATCTCGGGAGAGAAACTTGGGATGCCTTTAAAGCTCATCTTTTCTCCCTCTGTTAATGTGTCTCCAATTTTGAAGCTGCCCGTGTCGTATAGCCCGACCACATCTCCAGGGTAGGCTTCTTCGATGGTACTTTTTTCACTGGCCATAAAGCTCGAGGGGTTCGAGAATTTTACATTCTTGTCGAGCCTCACGTGGTGAAAAAATGTATTTCTTTCAAATTTTCCAGAGCAGACTCTTAGAAAGGCGATTCTGTCTCGGTGTTTAGGGTCGAGGTTGGCATGAATCTTAAATACAAAGCCGCTGAATTTTTCTTCTAGAGGTTCTACCTTTCTCTTATCTGTTGACCGAGCCAATGGTGGGGGAGCGATATCTATGAACGTTTCCAAGAGTTCCTTCACGCCAAAGTTATTCAAGGCACTTCCGAAAAAGACAGGCGCCAAATTGCCATTGAGATAGGATTCTCGCTCGAAGGGTCCATAAACACCATCGATCATTTCTACTTCCTCTCGCAAGTTATCGGCAGGTTCGTTTCCAATTATTTCATCGAGCTGTTCGGAGCTCAAGTCATCAATTTCTACTGTATCAGAAGCGATCTTTGTTTTGTTGACAGAGAATAATTTGAGATTTTGATTGTAAAGATCAAACACCCCTTGGAAGGTCGGGCCGATACCAATGGGCCAACTTAAAGGTCTCACTTTAATATCCAGCTTCGCTTCCAGCTCGTCCAAAAGATCAAAAGGATCCTTTCCGTCTCGGTCCATTTTATTCACAAAGATGATTACTGGGGTGTTTCGCATTCGGCATACTTCCATGAGTCTTTCCGTTTGCGCCTCGACACCTTTTTGGCAATCGATTACTAAGATCACACTATCCACCGCAGTTAGGGTGCGGTAAGTATCTTCAGCAAAGTCTTTGTGCCCTGGGGTGTCAAGAATGTTTACCTGCATACCGTTGTAATTGAACCCCATGACAGATGTGGCAACGGAAATTCCTCTTTGACGCTCTATTTCCATAAAATCAGAGGTGGCTGTCTTCTTGATTTTGTTGGATTTAACGGCACCCGCTGTCTGTATGGCTCCTCCGAAGAGAAGAAATTTCTCCGTCAAGGTAGTTTTGCCAGCATCAGGGTGAGAGATAATGGCAAAGGTCTTTCGAGTGGAAAGGGCTTCTTTTAATTTCATGTAAACATTATTCGGCCGCAAAATTAATGATTCTGCGGGCATACCCATTCCTTTATTAGTTTTGTGGAAAATAATTTGTGTTATGAAAAGATTTTGCATCACTCTCTTTACTCTTATTTTAACAGTTGTATGCGTTGCGCAAACAGAAGATTTTTCAATAGATCATGAAACTGTTCTTTCTGGAATAAGCTCAGCAACCACCATTACTCATGCCGGTGATGAACGAATTTTTGCCACAGAACAACCAGGAAGAATTCGAGTTTTTTATAGAGATGGTACACTTGAAAGCGAACCTTTCATAGACATTCAAAGTAGAGTGCAGGACGCAGGAGGGGAGCAAGGTCTTCTGGGCTTGGCATTCGAACCAGATTTTTGTGAATCGGGTCGTTTTTATGTCAACTATACAGCCGATGATGGCGGTTTAGTAACAAGGATTTCTCGATTTAGTGTAGATGAGGATAATCCAATGATAGGAGATCCCGATTCAGAAGAAATATTAATTCAATTTGATCAAGATTTCGGGAATCACAACGGAGGGCACATTGAATTCGGTTCTGATGGATTTCTTTACATCGGCACAGGCGATGGCGGATCGGGTGGTGACCCGAACAATAGAGCACAAAACATTACCTCTTATCTAGGTAAGATGCTGCGTATTGACGTGAGTCCTGAAACTGGGTACGATATCCCACTGGATAATCCATATATATTCGATGACTTCGGGCAAGACGAAATATGGTCTTATGGATTGAGAAATCCATGGAAGTTTGCATTCGACAGACAGTTAGGCAATATGTACATCGCAGATGTAGGACAAAATGCATTTGAAGAAGTGAACTTTGAATCTGCGGATGCAGAGGGAGGGCTCAACTACGGCTGGCGCTGTTATGAGGGTGATAGCAACTATAATTTATCTGGATGTACATCTTCTGACTACGTTTTTCCTATTTTGGATTACCCTCATAATGACGGAAGCTTCTCGCATTGTTCAGTAACAGGAGGTCGAGTTTATCGAGGTCCTTCATTTGAGGCTTTTGATGGTTGGTACTTCTATACAGATTACTGCTCAGGAGTTTATTGGGCTGTAATACAATCAGGTGATGTTACAGAGGAACAAGAGTTTGGAACAATTGGGCAGAGCTTTGTCTCTACTTTTGGTGAAGACGTATGGGGGGAAATCTATTTTGCCAATGGCAGTAGCATTCACCGATTACTTGATCCAAATGACGAATTGGTAGGTCCCATTGTACAAACAGGTTCTGTTCTTTCGTCCTCGTTGGATGGAGCTACTTACGAGTGGTTTTTAAATGGTCAATTAGTAGGTAGTTCTGCTGAATTAGAAATGTCAGAGGTAGGAGAATATACATTGGTGGTAACAACAACCAATAGTTCTTGCCAAGTGGAGTCTACCATTGAAATCACTTCATTGAAAACAGGCGACTATTCGGTTGCAAAAAATCCACTAACAATTTTCCCGAATCCTGCACAGGAATCAGTTTCGATAGACCTTGAAAGATATAGCGCTGAAGCACATTCGCTAGCGATCTACTCGATTGATGGTCGATTGATTTATTTGCTACGAGTTAATGCGAACCGTTTGGAATTGAATTTGAGCGACTATGCAAGTGGCGTTTACATCCTAAATCTTCTCGATAACTCAGGCAATTCTATCGCTCAGTCTAAGCTGATCAGACAGTAGCATTCGCATTTTAAATAAAATGGATCTGTGATTTACGGCATCCATTTTATTTTTTTTTCGTCAGTTGGACGGGAAAAAAGGTTTCAAGCATCTATAAGTATGTAGATGTGGAAAACTCTTGATTCCTTGATGCTTGTGCGTTGACTAAGTGTTCATCTTTGGTCGCTTGAGCTTAGCCATTATCAATCTTTGACCTGTTAATACTGATGCAATGATTAGCCTTACTGATGTAAATCCTTATTTTCACGGAATTAATTCAACTGTTTGGGGTTCCATTTTCACCAAAAGTGAACGTTTTTTTTATTCTATGAGAAGTGTCTGGTTTCTTACAATCGTAATTTCACTGCTATTCACCATAGGTGTTTCCACTTCAGGTAACTCCCAGATTTACAACGAGAATTTCGGAGATTCTTTTGACTGTTTTAGTCAAGGTACTCTAGCCAATGGATTTGATCCAGGTCAGGGTCCTTGGAACGTTTCTGCCTCGGGACTCAATGGTCCCATTGCCAATCAATGGTACATCAGTAATTCCGCTTCTGGGAATGGTTTTCCAGGCGGTTGTGTAGATGATTGTTTTTTTGGAGGGCAACGAACGCTGCATATTGGCAACAGTTCAGGAGGCAGTGACCAGGGAGCGTTCTACGAAGAACAAGGGAATGGTGCCATCTTCGTAACTGCAACTCGAGCTGAATCTCCCACAATAGATTGTACAGGATCGTTTAACAATACAGTGACGGTTCGTTTTGCACACAACTCACAAAATGTTACTGATTTTGCGAGATTAGAATATTTTGACGGAGTCAATTGGAGTACGCTCCAAAATTTTAATAATTCTGGATTATGTTTTGGCGGTCCAAACATGAATTGGGATGAGGTTACTAACCTTCCATTGCCTGCCTCAGCCAATAACAATCCCAATGTGCGCATTGGTTTTAATTGGTTTAATGACGATAGTGAGATTGGTGCTGGCCTTCGCGGTTCGGTTGCCATTGACTTTTTGAGGGTAGATGCTGGTCCTCCGCCAAATGTTCCTGCTCCTGCATTTTCTACAGTTGACGGCAATGTTGACTTTTGCGAGCAGACTTGTATCAATTTTCTAAGTGAAACTGTTTTTGACCCGTTTTCTACGGGAGCTACTAATGCCACGTACGCATGGGAATTTCAAGGAGCTGTGACAACGACAAGCGCTCTACAAGACCCCACAAACATCTGCTACAATGAACCTGGAGTTTATGATGTAACTCTAACTGTTACTGACAATCTTGGTACAGGTGGTCCTTTGGTGCAAAACGGATACATTACAGTTCAAGACTGTGGCCCGACCATTATAGTCGAAATAGATAATTCTACTCCATGCGCAGGAGAAGAATGCGTGAATTTGTCATCCGAAAATTCAACAGGAGATATCAATTCAGCCACATGGCAATGGACATTTGTCAGCGAAAGTGGGTTTGATATAATTGCCTCAAATCAGGCTAATCCCGTTAATATTTGTCTGAACGAAGTCGGCTTCTATGATGTGACTGTTTCGGTAACGAATAATTTGGGAATAACTGAAACAGTAGAACTGCTCGATTACATTGACGTACTTGATTGTACGGGTCCTGAAATTTCCTTTTCAGTTTCTCAACAGGTCTTTTGTGTAGGTACTTGTGTTCAATTTACGGATGAGTCCACTTCTAGTAGTCCAATTACCGAATGGAACTGGACCCTTCTTGGTGGTCAAGCAGTAGGTGAAATTGAACCAGGTGTCTCTACTCAGCAAAACCCTGAAGTATGCTACGATGTTTCAGGTACTTATTGGGCGGTATTGTCAGCTACCGATGCGCAAGGCCCGACAGTAAGGCCCGATAGTATTCTAATTACTGTCGACGATTGTACTGGGCCGATAGAAGCAAATTTTGCTGCATCTGATACGCTTATTTGTGCAGGCGATTGCGTTGACTTTCAAAACCAATCCTTGGGTTTTCAAACGAATTACACTTGGATTTTCGGCGGAATCAATCAATCATCAACAGAAGCAAATCCCGAGGTGATTTGCTATGAAACGCCTGGTTACTACGATGTTACTTTAATCGTAGAGAACGGAATTGACGTTCCCGAGCAGGTTGTCAAAACAGATTACATCGTTGTAGAGAATTGCATCAATCCTCCAGTTCCAAGAATCAGGGTTAGTCAAGATACTATCTGCGCAGGAAAATGTGTAGACTTCTTTGACGAAAGTACTGGTCTGGGAAGCGAATTCTTTGAGTATGAATGGATCTTTGCGGGAGCTGTAGATGGCAGCGAGACTTCAACTGAGGCCAACCCTTCAGAAGTTTGCTACAACAGTCCTGGTGCTTACGATGTAGTGCTGAAGGTTAAAAGACTCAGTATCCCCGATAGTGCTACCCGAGTCTTCACCAACGTTATTACCGTTGTAAATACACCTGAGTGCCGTCCTACCATTATTCCAAATATCCCTGACACCATATGCGCCGGTGATTGCGCTTTCTTCTCTGCCGAGTTTATCGATGCTGATTCTGTTCGCTGGACTTTCTCGGGTGGAAATCCTGAAACGAGCACTGCTTTTGAACCTGGTTTGGTTTGTTTTCCCGAAGAAGGAGATTTCCTCGTCGTGTTGCAAGCTTATAACGAGTCAGGAGAAGCCCCTCCAGTAATTCAAACTGTCTTCGTAGGTCAGCGCCCCCCCTTAAATGCTGGCCCTGATATTACGATCAATTCAGGAGCGATTGTGCAACTTACGGCTAGTCTTGGAGGACAGGTTCCAAATGGAACTTTCTTGTGGCAGCCCTTTGACCAAGTCGACAATTTCAGGGCACAAACGGTACAGATCTCACCTAATGAAACGACTGCTTTCATTGTGTACTACGACCAGGACAGCTCTTGCACGGCCATCGATACGGTAAATGTAACTGTGAATTTTGTAGCAGCTGTGGGTGTTCCAAATTCATTTTCTCCGAATGGAGATGGAAGAAACGATGTTCTCAGAGTATTGGGACAAGGAATAACTCGAATGGAGTTTAAAATATTCAACCGATACGGTCAATTGGTTTTTGAAACGACGAATCAGATTGAAGGTTGGGATGGATTATTTAATGACAAAGAACTTAATGCAGGCACATTTGTGTATACACTAGAGGTAACCTTCGCAGAGGGGAACAGCGAAGTTTATACAGGCGATGTAACTCTAGTTCGATAAATCACCTTATGAGAAAAACGGCTCTGACACTTGCTTTTTTCACCGCTCTTCTGACTTCTGAAGCTCAGCAAGACTTTCATTATTCGCAATTTTTCGCGTCTCCTATTACTTATAATCCTGCCAATTCAGGAGCCTTTGAAGATGACATTCGTGGAACCTTGAACTACCGCAATCAATACGGATCTATTTCAGAGCCCTATAAAACTTTCGGTATATCGGTTGACGCTCCTATCAAAATATCTAAAGACGCTTACGACCAAAACTTCTTGGGTGTTGGACTGACAGTCGTTAATGACAATGCAGGAACAATCGATTTCAATCAATTGCATATTGCAGGTTCTGTAGCCTATGCAATAGATTTGGGCGGAACAAAACAAAACCCACATTATATCTCTCTTGGTTTGCAAGTGGCCTTCATCCAGCGATCGATGAATTTCACCAACTCAACGTGGGAGTCGCAATGGACAGGGACCAATTTTAATCAATCCTCTTCAAGCGGTGAATCCTATATAGGAGACCTAACGGAGTCAAATGTTTCTCTCGGTGGAGGAATATCTTGGTTTAACGCTATTAGTGACAATGCGCGGATATTGGCCGGGGCGGCAGTGCTCAATGCCAATACACCTTCAATGGAATTGCTGGGTCAACAGAACGATCTGCTGAGAAAGTACACGGGTCACGTTAGTTTGGCTATTGCCCCAGAAAAGCAGAGCGTCATTTATTACCCCAATATATTTGTGATGTTTCAAGGCCCCAATCGTATTATTGACATAGGTTCTGAAATTGAATTTTCTTTATGGGATCGAACTGAGTTCACAGACCATAAGAATAACCTATCTCTTAATTTGGGGGCTTACTACCGCTATGAGGACGCCATTTATTTCATAGGGAGAGTCAACTACTATGACATTTCCCTAGGTGTGAGCTACGATTTCACGGCTTCTCAATTATCTGAGAATAACAATGGACAAGGAGGAGTAGAATTGGTGATTGGCTACAGGACAACATTCAATGGGCCTGGAACGAATCGTCAAAAACTGATAAGAAGCAAAGGGCTCTAGAGCTAAATTCGCTTCATTTGTCCTTTGATCATTTTTACCTGATCATCCAAGAGATTTCTTGTATCGAGCTTCTTAACTTCAGCTAACAAGTTTATCGCCTCTCGCTTCTTTCTCTTCATTACTGCTATTCCTGCTAAATTAAGTTTAGCGACAGCTTGATCTGTTTTCATTCTCAAGCCAAGAGAAAGTGCTTTGCGAAAAAAT
>Ga0222668_1001207_pt1 | contig 12395 bp, 10 predicted proteins | sample AntAcemetagen728_FD_179823 | JGI IMG/M metagenome (GOLD analysis project Ga0222668, IMG submission 179823) | Saline water microbial communities from Ace Lake, Antarctica - #728 | ecosystem: Environmental > Aquatic > Non-marine Saline and Alkaline > Saline | place: Antarctica: Ace Lake... | reverse complement strand
AAGGAGAGCCGAAAGCGCCCCGAAGGGGAATAACCAGGATCGGGCGCAGATCTGTCTTTTTCGTTCCCTGAGAAAGCGGCGAGGCAATCCTTCTAATATTTCATCCCGATAGCCCGCTCAGGCATTCTCAGTAGCCTCTGGAGCGATAGCGGTTCTGCTCCTTACTTGTGAAGTGCCTTAAATGCCGCTTCGGACTCCGTTCGAGCCTCTCTCGCAGCGCCTCGTGTCTGTTTAGCACGGGGAGTCCAGAACCCATTGATTAATTCAGGAAACTTAATATTTAGGCTTGATTAAGAGTGGGTTGAGATAATATAGTCACTTATGTCTAGGTTAATTTTTTATGAAAATTACAAGGCGCTGATTCCGAATTTTCCCTTTTGCTGTTTTTGTCCCGTTATCCCTGATTTCCATAATTATGATTATATCGATCAAGCCCTGGCTGGAACTTGCAGATCAACCGGATCTGACGCTACCAATGACGCGGGTAGGGGAGTCTTTTTTAGGCTTGGCGCTGTCATCGGATGCGGAGTCCGACGAGTTTCGTATGAATTTTCGCAGTTATGGGGCCTTCGCATCAGGTGAGGGGTTCGAACCAAATGAACGTATGGAATTTTATCATCAACCCATCATGTCTGCCGAAATTCTTGCGGCAATGGAGCCGCTTCGGGGGAAGCAAATTTTTGACGGAACCCTCGGCGGTGGAGGCCATTCAGAGCTGTTGCTCAGTGAGGGGGCTCATGTTATCGGCTGCGATCAGGACGGTGATGCTCTTCTGCATGCCAAGCAACGGTTGCAGGCGTATGGGGATCAGTTTCTGACCGTGAGGGGGAATTTTGAGGCGATTAGTTCATTGCTCGCGCAAGTGGGCGTCGAGCAGGTGGATGGAATTCTTCTGGATTTGGGAGTCTCCTCGAAGCAGCTCGACAATCCCGAGAGAGGTTTCTCTTTTCGTTTCGATGGTCCCCTCGACATGAGGATGGATGACAGGGCGGAGTTTTCTGCTCGAGACCTTGTTAACGATTGGTCGGTCGACGAAATGACCCGAATTTTTCGTGAATATGGCGAAGAGCGTCATGCTTTTCGCGCGGCTAAAGCAATTGAGAAAGCTCGCGAGCAAGGTGCGATTAACCGCACTTCTGAATTGGTCGATATCATTTCCCGGGTAATACCCAAAGTGTCGAAGAAGAATCCAGCAACACGCGTTTTTCAGGCGATTCGTATTGCCGTGAATCGCGAGTTAGAGGCGTTGGAGAACGCTCTCGAGAACTCCCTCGATCACCTCTCCGAGGGTGGGGTGCTTTCGATTATCACCTTTCATTCGCTCGAGGACCGCATTGTGAAGCACTTTATGCGTCGTCGCAGTACTCCTTTTTTGGATCGGCCGGAGTGGCCCGAGCCACGTGAGAATCCTGAGTATTGCCTCCAGTTGCCACAACGGAGAGCGATCATACCGACAAAAGAAGAGGTGGCGAGCAACCCGAGAGCCCGCAGCGCTAAGCTGAGGGTCGCAATCAAACTGTAAAGTCATGGAGAAAAGAAACCGATACCGACATCGTATTCACTGGCTCGCCATTTCGAGGCTCGTTTTGGGGGCTGTGCTTTTGCTTGCGATCGGGGTTGGGTTCGTTTTGGTTCGCAATCAACACGTGATTCAGGGAGACGGTATACGCGGGGCAGAGGAGGCGATCACGGCTCTTGATCAGGAAATTGAACTTTGGGAGCTTCGGATTGCAGCAGTTCGTGATCGCCAGGAATTATCAAGGAGGCTTCGTTGGGTTCAAAGTGATTTGAAAGAAGTCGATACAAAGAAGGTAATAGAAATGGTGCCTGGCGCTAGCGGGGCTCTTCCCGTTGCCAGTGCTTACTAAAATTGAGTTTTGGATAAGGGAATTAAAAGACGATTGACGGTAGCATGCGCTTTATTGGTGTGTCTCCTTTCGGCGTTGAGTGTTCGCTTGTTGCAGTTGGAAGCGTTTTATGGGGAGTCGTTAAGTGCTGAGGCTCGTTCACACTACGAGTATAAGGAAACGCTTCACGCGCAGCGCGGGCGTATTTTTGATCGTGAGGGTGAGTTGTTGGCGCGCAGTCAGACGGTTTTCTCTCTTGTTGCTGATCCTTATCATCTTCAGGATCCCGGGCAGGCCTGTATCGGGCTCGCGACTAGGGATAAGCAAAGTCCTCAGGCGGTGCGGAAGCGTTATCTCCCGGCGGAAGTAATCAGTCAATATCGGAGCTATGTCGCTGAGTCGATCGCTAAAGTTCTTCGCGTACCGGCACATGAAATCTCACGTTCCCTCAAGGAGAGCGACGGCGGTCCGGTTATTCTTGCGCGGAACATTGAGGATGATTTTGCGCGTCAGATTGAGAAACTCCTCGACGAAAAGAATTTGCGGGGCCTCTACCTCAAGCGGGGTGAACGTCGCTATTACCCCAGTCCACTCTCGCTGACTCAAGTGATTGGCTACGTCGATGAGGATGGAAACGGAGTTTCAGGTATTGAGAAAACCTTCAATGAAGAGATGCTTGGAGCCCCCGGCTATCGGTATTGTGAGAGGGATCGTAAGCGCCGTGAGATTCTTGCCTATCGTGGCCTTCAGGTAGAGCCGGTTCCGGGGAAAGATGTTTATCTGACGATTGATATGGCCTTGCAGGCGAGTGTTGAAAGAGAGCTCGACGGAATCATTGACAGGTTTCGCCCGGAGAAAGTCACTGCGATCTGGATGAACCCTAAGAGCGGGGAGGTTCTCGCAATGGCGAGTCGTCCCCATTTCGATCTCGCAACGAGGGAAGGTATTCGGGGTATGGATCCTCTTCGGCGGAATCCTGCCGTGACAGACCTTTATCAGCCTGGTTCAACTTTCAAAGTGGTCGGCTATGGTGGCGCTTTCGATAGAGGCCTCGCAAGTCCTTCCAGCGAAGTGAACTGCCACCAGGGTAATTACACGCTAGATGGGTACCCACTTAAAGATCATCACCCCTACGGGCATTTAACGGCTCGTATGGCTTTTGCCAAATCTTCGAATATCGGAGCTTACCTGATTGCGAGACCACTGAATAAAGACGTTTATCACCACTATATGGGTCAGTTTGGATTCGGTAGGGAGACAGGCATTGAGCTCACCGCTGAAGCGAGGGGAAAGGTCTTTCCTGTCAAGGAATGGTCGAGGACTTCCTTTTCCAGTCAGGTCATTGGCTACGAGGTTGCCGTGACACCTATTCAAATGGTAATGGCCTGCAGTGTTATTGCTAACAAGGGTGTTTATCTCCCCCCCACAATGATTTCAGGGACGATGGCCAGTGACCGCGAGGCAACGCTTAAAAAGAGCGATTTGAGAGCTCGTCGCCGTGTTATCAGTGAGAAAGCGGCGGATCAGGTAAAAGTCTGTATGATGGACGCTATGATGGATACCGGAACGGGTTCAAAAGGACGGGTCGCTGGTTTCTCGGTGGCCGGGAAAACGGGAACTGCTCGGAAGCATATTGAGAACGTTGGCTATGCCGAGGGGCGATACATTGTATCGTTCATGGGGTTTCTTCCTGCGAATGATCCAGAGCTCGTCGGACTGATTGTGATCGATGATCCGAGGGTCGACGGAAAGGAAGTTTACGGTGGGTCCGTTGCCGCGCCTGTCTTCAAATCGATTTCTGAGGATGCTGTAAAAATTTTAAATATTAAGCCGGATAAACCGGAGGAGCTTCTTGCTGAGGATGAAGCGAAGCTTGCTGCGATTACAGGGGAATGAAATTAGAAGATGCAATTGAGTCTATTCATGTGAAATCGGTTTCCGGACCGATTGATATTGACGTGTCAGGAGTCTTTTATGACTCGAGAAAAGTCTTATCCGGGGGCGTGTTTTGTGCTCTTAAAGGAGTTGGCAGCGACGGTCATGAGTTCATCGGTTCTGCGATCGAGAACGGAGCTGTCGCGATCGTGAGTGAGAAGCCGTATCCCGCTGAGTTCACAGGGACTTGGTTACATGTTTCGAATGCTCGCGGAGCGATGGCTAGAATTGCGGCTAACCTTGAGGGTAATCCCTCGTTGGAGTTTCCCGTTGTCGGGATTACGGGGACGAACGGTAAGACTACGACTGCATTTCTTGTCCACTATCTGCTGCAGTCTGTTCTGCACCGCGCGGGTATGATTGGGACTGTTCACTATGCGACGGGTGAGGAGTTTTATGATGCGCCTCATACGACACCGGAGGCACCTGATCTGCATCGCTTACTTCGTGAAATGAGGGAGGCTGACTGTCGAGGTGTTGCCATGGAGGTTTCTTCTCACGGCCTCGCCCAGAAGCGAGTTGAGGGCGTTGCTTTCAATGTCGGTGTGTTCACGAATCTTTCGCAGGATCATCTCGACTATCATTCCAACATGGATGCGTACTTCGAGGCGAAGAAGCTGCTCTTTTCTCAGATGGAACACGAGTCTGCCAAAAGTGGTATCGCTATCATCAATGTTGATGATATCTATGGCGATCGTCTCATGAAGCTCTCTTTCGAGAGGATGAAAAAAGTGAGCTTTGGTCGATCTGCCGGTTCCGATTTTCTGATTGGCGATATTCGTTCTGATTTTAACGGGACCCAGTTTGCCTTGAGGTATAAAAAGCGTTCTCTTCTTGTCAGGACGCCGCTGATTGGGGATTTCAATGTTTACAATACGGTTGCGGCAATCGCTTCGGCGCACGCTGTTGGCTTGAACCTGCGGGAGGTCATAAGCAAAATGGCAGACGCTCCGCAAGTTCCCGGGCGCCTCGAGGCAGTCAGTGGAAGGCAGATTAATTACCGCGTTTTCGTTGACTACGCGCACACTCCTGATGCTCTCGTTAACGTTCTTCGGACTCTGCGCGGATTGTCGCCGAATCGCATTATCACTGTCTTTGGTTGTGGTGGAGACCGAGACATGCTGAAGCGCCCGCAAATGGCTCTTGCCGCTGAGGAAGGAAGTGACTACAGCATTTTAACATCCGACAACCCGAGAACGGAGGACCCTCTTCAAATCCTTGATGATGCGGAGAAGGGTTTTCTTAAGTCTGAATATGAAGTGATCGAGGATCGACGTCGTGCAATCAACGAGGCGATTAATCTGGCCGGCGAAAGAGACATTGTTCTTATTGCGGGAAAAGGTCATGAGGCTTATCAGGAAGTGAACGGCATTCGGCACGACTTTGATGATCGAAAGGTGGCGAAGAGCTGCATCAACCAAAGGGCAGAGAGGGGGGAGGGGTGATTGCTGTTTCTCAATTGCAGATTGCCGAATGGGTCGGCGGTGCGCTCATTCAAGGTCGTCCCTCTTCGGTCATTAATTCCATTTCAACTGACTCTCGAAAAGTGGTTTCAGGTCAGCTTTTTGTGGCTTTGAAAGGAGAAAGCTTTGACGCTCACCATTTTCTCTCAGAAGTCGCCGGTAATGGTGCTTCCGCGATTCTGGTCAGTGAATTACCGCTCTCTACTGAGTCGTTTGAAGGAGGGATAATCCGGGTCAAAGACACTCTCGCCGGTTTGCAGGCAATGGCTCTGAATTATCGTCGCTCGAATCGTGGTCAGTTTGTTGTTGGTGTCACGGGGAGCAATGGAAAGACCTCCTCTAAGGATTTCCTCAGCGCTGTCCTCGAAGCGGATGGTCAGGTGAATAAGACGAATGGGAATCTCAATAATCACATCGGACTGCCTCTAACGATTCTATCGGGTTCGAGCGACGATCAATACGGTGTTTGGGAGATGGGAATGAATCATCCGGGGGAGATTGAAGTGCTCGCCGAGATCGCACAGCCCGATGCGGCGGTAATCACTCATATCGGAACGGCACACATTGAGCACATGAAGACGCGCGAGGCAATTGCTGCTGAGAAGGCCTGCCTGCCTGCTGCGGTTTCTTCTGATGGGTTTTGTGTCATGCCTCAGTCGGATGAGTATTTCTCTTTCGTAGGAAAGGAAGTCGCTTGTGAAATGGTCGGTGTCGGTTTTGACGGCGGTGACGTCCAGGCGCACAAGGTCGTCTCTCTAAAGGGAGGGCGGACAGAGTTTACGCTTCATTCAACTCTTTGTGATGATGTCAGAGTCAGTCTTCCTGTTCGCGGGAGACACATGGTGATGAATGCGCTTCTCGCTGCCGCGGTTGGCTTGAAAAGGGGGATCTCCGCGTCCGATATTGCCGAGAAGCTTTCTACTGTCGAAATAACGGCTGGTCGACTCCAGGAGTTGTTGATCAACGGCGTCACGGTTCTTGATGACAGCTACAATGCGAATCCTGACTCAATGCAGGCAGCGCTTCTCGCGGTTGATGAGGAAAATGTGATTGGTCGAAAGATCGCCGTTTTCGGATTCATGGGGGAACTCGGTGAGCACGAAGAGGTCGAGCATCGGCGCCTTGGTGAGCGTGTTGTTGAGAGCGGGGTCGAAGTTCTGATCACGGTCGGAGAACGTGCCGCTCTGATTAATGAGGGGGCCGCCAGCCTCAAGGGCGAGAATCTAAATTTTACTGATCACGGTGAAGCAGCCGAATACCTTCGCCGCTTCCTTAAAGCGGGAGATCTTCTTCTTGTGAAGGGGAGCCGAGCTGCTGCGATGGAGAAAGTAATTACCTTACTAAACTAATTTCACTATGTTGTATTACTTACATCAATTTAAAGATGCCTATGAGCATCTTGAGATACTTAACGTTTTCCAGTATCAGACTTTTCGTGCTGCTGGTGCCGCGCTGACTGCTTTTCTTCTTTGTCTTCTTCTCGGCAATCGTGTCATTTTGAAGCTCACGGCACTTAAAATTGGTCAGCCTCTCCGGACAAAGGAAGAGGTCCACCAGTTGGCTGAATTGCATGGTGCCAAGACGGGAACCCCAACGATGGGTGGAATTCTAATCGTCGGCGCTGTTCTCATCTCGGCTTTGCTCTGGGCAAGGTTTAACAACCCATTCATTCAGGCTCTTGTGTTTGTCACGATCGGGACGGGGCTCCTTGGTTTCTTCGATGACTACTTGAAAGTGACGAAGAAAAACTCTGTTGGGGTTAGGGGGAAGGTGAAGTTACTTGTCCAGTTAGTCATTTCTTTGATTGCGGTTGGCTTCCTCTATTTTCATCCCGATACAGGGTCCTACATTCGACAATTGTATTTTCCGTCTGTGAAGTCCCCGGTGATTCAGGATATGGGCGTATTCACTTTTGTGTTCCTTCCTCTTGTGATTATTGGATGCTCCAACGCGGTGAATTTGACCGATGGGCTCGATGGTTTGGCTGCGGGTTGTACCGTGACGACCGCTGCGACTTTCGCTATTTTCACCTACGTCGCCGGTCACCAGATCATTGCCGAAGACTACCTGCGGGTGCCCTACAACAAGCATGCGGGGGAAGTCGCCATTTTCTGTGCTGCTCTCGCCGGGGCAGGGCTCGGGTTCCTCTGGTTTAACTGCCACCCCGCGCGTGTCTTCATGGGGGATACGGGTTCTCTCTCGATTGGTGGAATACTCGGAATGGTTGCAATCTGCTGTAAGCAGGAACTTCTTCTCGTGATCGTTGGATTTGTTTTCGTCATGGAAGCGATGTCTGTGATCCTTCAAGTCGCCAGCTTTAAGACGACCGGGAAACGCATTTTCAAGATGTCGCCGATTCACCATCACTTTGAGCTATCCGGTTGGGAGGAAAGCAAAGTCATTAACCGCTTTTGGATTATTTCAATTATTGCGGCGATGATCGGCCTGATGACATTAAAGCTTCGTTAGTATGAATTTGAAAGGTCAGAGTATTGCGGTTCTTGGCGCAGGAGGAAGCGGTTTGGCCGCGGCCGAACTTGCGTTGGCTTGCGGTGCTCAGGTTGATGCGTTCGATAGCGGTAGCAGTGAAAAGCTTAGTGCTGCGGTCGAGCGGTTCAATGGGATCGGTGTCACTTTGAGAACAGGTGAGGCGGCGCTTGCTCCTACCGCCCACTATGACTTAACGGTGATGAGTCCCGGGATTTCTTTGTTATGGCCCATTGCCCGCGCTTTTTCAGACGCCTCGGACGAGTTAGTTGGGGAGATTGAGTTCGCCTTCCGCGCGAACAAGGCTCCGATCATTGCCATTACCGGTACGAATGGAAAGACGACAACGACCGCACTGATTACTGAGATGTTGAACGGAGCAGGTCTTAAGGCTGTTGCCGCTGGAAATATTGGACTGCCTTTCAGCGAGGTGGTTCGGTTAGGAGAGGTCTATGACTGGGTAGTTCTCGAATTGAGTTCGTTCCAGTTGGAGACGATTTCATCGTTCTCCGCGCGAATTGCCATTTGGTTAAACTTCGCTCCGGATCACATGGATCGCTATGATTCGGTCGAAGACTACCGGGCAGCGAAAGCGCGGCTTTTCATGAATCGCTCAGACGAGGCCGTCGCGATTGTCAGAAAAGGAGTCGAGATAGCGCCAGAGTGGCCGCAGATTGAGTTCTCCGCATTTGAGCCCGAAAGTGACTACTACTATTCGGACAAAGAGATCTGTCATCTGGGTTCCGCAGAGCGCTTTGATTTTTCCTCCTGCGAACTTCAGGGCCGACACAATGCTGAGAACATGATGGTGGCCCTCGCGGTTGCTGATCATCTCTCGATTCAGCGCGAAGCAATTGTTCCGACATTGCAGGCATTTCTGCCTCCCTCTCATCGATGTGAGAAGGTGGGAGTGAAAGGCGGGGTGACTTTTGTCAACGACTCGAAATCCACCAATTTGCATTCTCTCGAGAGTGCCCTCTCGAGTCAGGATGAACGCGTTGTTCTCTTGGTCGGCGGGAAGGAAAAGGGGCTCGATTATTCTACTTTGAACGAACTCGTATCCAGCAAGGTGAAACACGCTGTCTGCATCGGGGAGGTTGCCCCGTCTATTCTTCAGCATTGGAGCTCTCTTGTTTCATGTGAGCAAGCTGAGAATCTCGCTGCCGCAACCGAAAGAGGATTCGCTGCTGCAAGTGAAGGGGATGTCGTTCTTTTCTCTCCGGGCACCTCTAGTTTTGACATGTTTTCCGGGTACGAGGCTCGTGGAGATGCCTTCAGGGACGCCGTCGCCAATTTATAACTTTCTTCACCAACAACCAACAATCATCATGAGCAACAAAAGAAGAAACCGCAGAACCGCAAAAGGATCCCGAAAAGGGTTAATGGGAATGGTGAGAGCAAAAACTCGTCTTTCCGCCAACGTTACGGAAGAGCAGGGCTGGTACCTCGATTCACCTGACATTCGCCTTACTCGAATTTTCACAGTCGTACTGTTGCTGCATGCGGTAGCGATCGGCGGAATCATCGCTTTCAAGATGATCGACAAGGCATCGGATGTGAGCGGTATCACCATCTCTTCATCGAAGGCAAGCATGAAAAACGTCGTGCAAGCTAATACGGTTGTGGCCAATAACGTGACTGATGCCCCGGCTCTCGCGAAGCCCCAAGCCGTTCCCGTTCCACTTCGTCAGGACCCGGCGAAGGAGAACCAGTATCGAGTCCAGGCAGGGGACAAGCTTTCTGAGATTGCGAAAGAGCTCGGTGTTCCCACAGAGGCGCTTCGCCAAAAAAATGCCATTAATTCGGATAACGAACTCTATCCCGGTCGCTGGCTCGACATTCCAACCGGAAATGCCGTCTCCGCAGTGCCGCCTACTCCCGAGAAGCTCGCTCAATCAAAACCGACTCCTGCTCGATCCGTGAGCAGTTATTCGGTAAAGAATGGGGATACTGCTTGGGGAATTGCGAGAAAGTTTAATGTTTCGTTTAGCGAGTTGATGAAGACGAACGGTATCAATAAGCCTGAGTCACTGCAGATCGGACAGTCTCTGAAAATACCTGCTCCCAACTAATTCCTTTCAATTTCGACAGCCCTAATAAATGCACCGAAAAAGTCTCGCACTCCTTCTCTCAGCCGTTTCATTCCTGATTATTATCGGGTGTGTCATGTTGATCAGTACCTGCGTGTTCAGTGCTCATGCCGACGCGGGTGATGGTTATCGTGAAGCAAAGCGTCAAGGGGTGTGGTTGCTTCTTGGAGTCGGCGCCTGCTGGTGGGCGGCGATGTTTGATTATCGATTTTGGAAGAAGAATGTATGGCTTATACTTGGGGGAGTGTGCTTTCTGCTTATGCTCTGTTTCCTGCCCGGAGTGGGGCAGGAAATAAATGGTGAGCGGCGTTGGATCGGTTTCGGTTCGTTTCAGATTCAGCCGTCAGAGTTGGGCAAGATTGCGGTGGTTATTTTTCTTGCCTATTGGTTTTCACGCTATCCGGACAGCGGCTCTCATTTCTTACGTGGATTTGCCTACCCTTTGGCAATTATTGGGGTTCCGATCGCTTTGATTTTGTTTGAAGTGGACATCGGTACCACTGCGGTTCTCTCAGCGACAAGCCTGCTGATTCTTTTTGTCGTGGGAGTAAATTGGAAATTTCTTACGGGACTGGGAATGACCGGTGTTGCCGGATTCCTCGCCATGTTGAGTTATGCTCCGGACCGTATGGAGCGGATCATGGCATTTTTGGACCCGGAGAAATACCGTCTCGGTGCCGGCTTTCAGCAGTGGATTTCACTGATGGCGATCGGATCGGGTGGAATAAGCGGGCGAGGTGTCGGCGAAGGACGCTTGAAGATGCTCTACATGCCTTTCGCACATACCGATTTCATTTTTCCAATGATTGGTGAAGAGATGGGCTTGGCAATCACGATTGGAATCGTGGTCGCCTTCATTACGATCGCTGTTTGTGGATTCGTAATTGCTTTTCATGCACCGGACCGGTTCGGGATGATCCTCTCAATTGGCCTCGTCGGGTTTCTCTCTTTCCAGGCGTTCCTGAATATCGGGGTGACGACATCAATGATCCCTAATACTGGTCTCACGCTTCCTTTCGTCAGCTATGGTGGGTCCTCTCTCTTGATCAGCTTTCTTGCGATCGGGATCCTCATCAACGTCTACCGGCAGGGTAAAATCAGTGACGAGAAAAAAAACGAGTGGGTCCAGCGGACGCGTATCACTCCGCGGGTATAGTTCTGTTTGAATTTAGCTACGCGTTAGAAAATTTAGTTAAGCGTTAGAATGAGCCGATTCGCATGAAGATCGGTTCGAGTGCTAATTCAACCCCGACGGCATTGCGATACGCGATTAGACGGAGGGTCTTCAGAAATCCAAAGGTAGTATCGCTTACCTCATAGGCTATTCGAGGTTTCAGAAGCGCAGTCGAATGGGGCTTCCCGAGGCCGCGTCGTGTTAAGAATGGCGCGGGAAGAGGCGTGGGGGTAATCAAATTGTTAAAACAGAGTGAGGTGGTTTCTCTGCAGGAGACTCTCCTTCAAAAAATAGGAACATGATTAAAAACGAACATGAGTTCACTCATGTCAAAGTTGAGACAACGAATCGGAATCACAGGGGATCGAGTGGCAGAGGTTAAAGAGCAAGGTGGCTTCAATACTTTGCGTCTAAGGCGCAATCAGGAGCGCTCCGTTCGCGACATCGGGGCCGTCGACGAGCGACCTCACTCCGCACCGCACTCATCCGAACCCCATCGTCTCCCTGTGGCGCTTCAGTAAAATCGATGGCATCACCGAAGGCTTTCACCGAAAAATGAAACTCATCCGAGCCCAAGTGGAATCGCTATCCGCAGAGGGCTTCGAGAGTTTTGTAAACCAACGCGTGGGAGCCATCGTAGAATGCGAATAAAAAGAGCGGTCCCCAAACTTTGGTGGAGACCCGAAAATAGCCCAAATTTTCCTGTGGCTAGTGAGCTCTCAGAGCTTCGCAGAACACCAATGACACTATTGGATTTGTTATCACCGGTGGTGTGCGGGACGCCGGAACCGGCATAACTCGTTGATTATCAAAGGAAGTGGACAGACTGGGACTCGAACCCAGGATTTTGTTCCATAGGGTTTTACAGGTTCTGAATTCCCTGTGGTATACGGGTTGTGTCGATATTGATCTAATTGACAAGAATAACATGCTACCGTTATGTTACCAAATGGCCAGCGTTCACAGACGAAAAGACTCGAAATATTGGTACTGCACATTCCGAATTCCTGTCCCCGATAAGGATTCAGGTGAAGTTTCCTTGAAACAATTTCAGCGGAACACGAAGCAGCTTGAAAAGAAGAAAGCTGAGAGAGCAGCCGATGAGATCGAACGCGCTACTCGTGAAGAGTTGGGCACGGGCGATGAGAAAAGTGCAAAGCTACTTCAAATTGTAACAGAGGCGACTCAGGAAGCTGTTCGGGGAACCCTGTCTGAACCGATGGCTCGGAAGTGCTTGATGGAAATTTATGCCATAGCAAACGGATCCGAAATTCTCACCTACTCGACAAGGGCATGGTTCGATGAGTGGTTGGCTCGAAAGAATAGGACTGTGAAGCCAGCGACTTACGCTCTGTATCGTCTCGCGGTTGATACCTTTGCCACGTGGCTGGGGGATCGA